>Ga0116231_10000828_pt1 | contig 58823 bp, 50 predicted proteins | sample S1TSphgellanicum_2_FD_89695 | JGI IMG/M metagenome (GOLD analysis project Ga0116231, IMG submission 89695) | Host-associated microbial communities from peat moss isolated from Minnesota, USA - S1T2_Fd - Sphagnum magellanicum MG | ecosystem: Host-associated > Plants > Peat moss > Unclassified...
GTATAGGATAAGGCCTTTCTAACTAGGACCTTTTGGATGGGGTCCCTTGGCCAATATACTTCATGTATAGGAGAAGGCCTTTCTAACTAGGACCTTTTGGATGGGGTCCCTTGGCCAGTATACTTCATGTATAGGAGAAGGCCTTTCTAACTAGGACCTTTTGGATGGGGTCCCTTGGCCAATATACTTCATGTATAGGAGAAGGCCTTTCTAACTAGGACCTTTTGGATGGGGTCCCTTGGCCAATACTTCATGTATAGGAGAAGGCCTTTGTAACTAGGACCTTTTGGATGGGGTCCCTTGGCCAATATACTTCATGTATAGGAGAAGGCCTTTGTAACTAGGACCTTTTGGATGGGGTCCCTTGGCCAATACTTCATGTATAGGAGAAGGCTTTTTGTGACTAGGACCTTTTGGATGGGGTCCCTTGGCCAATACTTCATGTATAGGAGAAGGTTTTGTAACTAGGACCTTCCGAGGATTTGAGGGTCTCGTCTTGAGGCCAATTCGAGCGAAGAGGGGTCGAAAAATTTGGAAGGTCCTAGTTACAAAACATTTTTACCTTTGTAAAATTCTGGCTAGGTTTTTTCTTTCCATTTCTTTCTAGCTTTTTTGCCTTCTTCTTTTGGGCTTTATGTCCTTACCCTAAACAGTGGTCACAAATTGTTGGGAAATTCGGGCAAGGGAGGGGTCCCAAAAGAACACTAAGAAAAAACTGGTGGGACTTTTATGTATAATAATAGAAGGCTAGCCCTAGAGACCCTTTGGTGTTTTGAAATGCCTATGCAGTACCCTGGCCAATACTTTTGTATAGTAGAATGGTAGCCTTAGAGACCCTTTCATGGTTTTTGAAGTGCCTTAAGGAGTGGAAGAACATTTTGGAAAATTAAAAAAATTATAAAATTTTGATGAATATCCATCAATTTTTACACCGTGCATCAATCAAGAAAAAAAGTGACAATCATCCTTAGCAAGATTTAGCCAAATATAGCTATAAATCAAATATGAAATACAAATATCTTTAGTCATCCTTTTATATGTTTTTTTGGCTACACACTTAAAATAAAATATAAAAATCTGACAATAATTTATACTAAATTTTTTTCCCCCTCACTTCTGGTGATTAAAAACCTTGCTTTCATTTTATTTTTATTTTTTTCACTTTTTGACGAAATTTCATCAATTAAAAAAAAAAAAGCTGGTGTCAATCATTTTCTCTCATATTTCTTGTAGCTTTAAAAGCTCTCCTCTTGTCTTTCTTTCTTTTTTTTAAACAAAGTTTGCAGTATGTACAATGATGATGGTAAAGAAAGGATAAATAAATGTTCCAACCTGTAAGAGAGCCCTCAAACCATGATTTGTCAAATAGCAAAGGAAAAAACAAAAGCCAGTTCTTGCATGCCTAAAAAATTATTATTGTCCAGAATTATTGGAGAAAAAAATCCGTAAAGTCACCCTATCTTCAGCCTCTCTTGGGGGCCTCCTTTCACTCCCAAACCCTCCCTTCTTTCAGTCGTATTTATAAAGTAATGAAATTTTACTAAATCCAGGTATGAAATTCTGTGAAACTCAGCATTTAATGCACAAGGTTCGAGAATGATATTATAATAACTTGCACAGGTAGGAGCAGTGAAAATATATATGTTTGTAGCAGCAGCAGTGGAGAGTCGAGACGCTCAGGAAAAGGGGAAAAAACCTCAGTTTCTGACAAAATTTGATGGTTTTCTGAGTTTCACTCCCTGTTGAATGGAAAAGTACTTTTTTCTGTTGAATGGAAAAGTACTTTTTTCTGTTGAATGGAAAAGTACTTTTTTTTCTCCTTTTTTTTTTTCAATCTCATCCCATTTATGACCAAACTCAGGGTTCTAGTGCTGTGTTTTCCTTTCCTTTACATTATGGATAACTCTATTGTACTGCTTCCAACCTTATTTGCCAACATGGTTTGCCCATGGGGACAAGGTAAATTTACTTGAGGAACTCTGAAGGGATTTTGTCTTTAGATGTGTGGGGTTTGTGAATTAGGTTTAGGGTTTAAGGGTTTTAGCACCAACCAGTGCAGCATCCATTAAACACCAGTTATGTATTATGGTATGAAGGCCCATTCCACCACGAAACAAACAGGGTGAGCTTGATCGGGTGAGCTGTTGTTCCATTCTGTTGTAACAAGTACTGCCACGGCCTATTCCACAGACTAACTTGTTTTCCTCATGGATTCATAACTCGTGTGTTCTCCATCATCAGTTCACATTACAAGTGAAACCGACAACACCCAAACCGGAATCAGCATATGGCTAGCTCGTAGGTCCCACCTAGGAAAATGGCGGAATGGGGCATCCAAACTGGTTCCACCTCAATTGTGGATGAACAATAATGTGAGTGATGGATGAAATACATGTTAACCTAACCGCCATGGTAACCTAAATGAGAAGCATTTTACTTCCAACTCAAACTATAGAGGTGTTAGTCTGTAAGTATCATAGGCCATCAAAATTCACTAGTAGGAGATGGAACCAAGTTCCCTATATCAATGTTTCTGATCAAAAACATCTAGAGGTAATTATAATATTTATAATTTAATAATTATTATAATTATTATAATCGTAATAATTTTAGCTAGTGCCAAATGTAAAAGTTCAAAATGTCGAAAATGAGTCACTTAACCATGTTTTTACCCTAAAGGACTTTTATGAGATTTTTTAAATGTGCACCATTACATAATTATAATACAATACAATAGTGTTTTGTGTCATTATAAATTTTTTTTAATTTGTTGATTTGTACATCATGATTTCAAGAATATTTTGTTGTTAATGGTTCAATCCTTGGTTTTGTTAGCTTTTTTACCTTATTTGGACCTTGTAGCCCTTCAAAAAAAACTTTCCAATGTTATATCAAACTCATTGATTAGACAATTTCACATGTCAAATTATCGTTTAAATGGTAGGAATTGTTTTGATAATTTCACTCTTAACCTTTCAAATCATCATAACTTATGAGACAAAGGTTGATGTTTTCAAAATGTAAGACCTCTCTTTTTGTTGTTATTTTCAATGAGAGCTTTCCAACGAGTTAAAAATCATTTTATTTGAAGGAGATTTGATCTTGCAAATCACATTCTAAACATTCGCAACCCTCAAAGTGGAAGTTCAACTTTGATGATTCTAAAAGTGCATTTGTTTGAGATTGTCACTTCATATCGAAATGTGTTTACATTTTTTTGCACTCAATCCAAATTTCGATGGTTTGTTCAATTCAATTTTTAAACTTGAAAGTTTTATGTTTTCCTTAATCCCCATGACGACATTTTGTTGTTCACACTATTATAAAAACATGGTTTCTATGCCCTTAATATTACAACTACAATGATTGTAAAAGTCCACCATACTTGTCCATAATGACTAATTAAATATAATTTTCATAAACCTAAAAATAGGTGTATTTAATTTGATTAACTTTGATTGGCATTCTAGTTAGATTGAATATGTCAAATTACACAAACCCTCAATTGAACAACTTAGGTTTATTAGAATGATTAAAAACATTCATACAAATTTTAATGTGAACTATGACATGTTGCATATGACTACATTAAGTTAACATTGCTACTTTATAGTACCACATGTGTAATTAATATATATAAAATTATACCCAAAATCTTTTTTGAAACATAAATATTATTATTATTTTGAGTTTCTCATAGTGTATAGTGCATTTGATCATATCTTTATAAGTTCAAGACTACACAATCCGATCTAAACTTGCTATAATGACCATGTGTTTACAAGTTTCAAGAAAAAACAATTTTTCAAGTGTTGTTTGTGACTCTAACGATGAACACATTGGAAGGTGGGAAGTTGTAATATAAGGAGGAGGACTAGCCAAGTGGAGTGAGTTTTGACAAGTCAAGATACAAATTTGTACAAAGGCTAAACCTAGTTATATTTTGGGGGGTTTTGTTGCAAAATCAAAACCGTGTGTTCTTTAAGTTTGCACACTTTTTAATCGCACACTAACCTCACAATTTGATAAATACTCTTGTTGATGTTATGCCAAGATGTTACCAAAATTAGAAAGGAACACCTATACATCCACTTCAACCATGAAATTAACGGGAATTAACAAAGCATTCTACAAAAGAGATTGTCTAACCCTTCAACAATTATGACAACTTGCATTTTAGAAAAATGATAACTTCTCTTGATTATTCTCTAAATAACACATGACCATTATAACAAACACAAATATATAGTTCAAGCCCAAGATTGTTGAACCACTCTCTTAACTTGGTAGAAAGACTTGGGAAATGTTTTCTCCTTCACGAATATGTCGAGTTTCAATAATGATTTTTTTTTTGTCCCATGTGATGCACAAATTCAAAAGTAATAGGATGGTATGTAAAAGGTGATTAATGAAACAACATTCGTCTAAATTGAGATTTTAGTTAAAATTGGAACATTTTGACCATGGTCTTTTCATAATCAATTTCATGTTTTGGTTCTAAGCCAATAAATTCCATACTTACCACATCTTTTTCCTTGTTAACAATGTTCAATTCACCAAGTACCCTCTTTGCATTCATGGCTTCATACCCTCCTCTAGTCCCAAGTATAATTCATGGTAACTTTGAAAAGCCTTGATTACCATCCTACCCAACTCAACGTCTTGGTTTAAGTCGATGAGCAAGGTTGCTTCAACATGACCACACACACTAAAATTGAATCATTTTATTGTTACCATGATTAACATACATTCCATTGGTCCCCTTGGATCAATGTTACAACACATGCAAATACATAAACATGAAAAAAGGTGTGGGCGACCTTCATTGTGTGATATATATATATATATATTTAAAAACCCCTTGCATCATTTTCAAATTTGTTTTGATTACACATAACTTGACACTTAACAATTTTTTGAAATAAAGAATTAAAATTGTAATTCAAGGCCTAAAACAAAATTGTACCACTATAATATCAGTTAGACCACCATCACATCCATATTTTTTAACATGGTTTTTAATTGTGAATTGCCAATATAAGCTTCCAACCTGTAAAACATAATGCACACAAGCATACTTTTAAAATCCGAGTTCATCATCATTAGCATCTTCAATCTTTTGCAACTTCTTATGGAATTTTTCTCTTTGAGATGAAGGTGAAACACATAATGGAAGTTGCAAAGGACTATGGGTTATATGACACCTAAGAATAACATTGCATATTGAATACATATTTGTTCCTTCAAGGATTGTTCCCTTAAACATCTTTAGATCACCCACCCCAAAAAATGGAATAGGAACCCCGGTTTCTAGTTTGCTTCAATATTTTGAAGGGTGGAGATTATTGAAGTTTGTTATCTCTTCACAATTTTGTGAACTGGATAATTACAATTGCATGCATAGTAATTTTAATATGATATTTTTTTTCTTATCAAACTAATTATCACAAGGTAGGTGACTACCCAAAAAAATGCTTTTACATGGAAAAAAAAGAAAAGAATACTAGACTAAGGCCATAAGGAAAGGGCCTACCATGTGTAGGCTCCAAAAATTACCAACTAGATTAAGTAGTTGAATTAAGTGATTAAAATTCATGTTTATCCAATATGGTTCAATTTGTCAAACAAATACCTCTCACTAAGTAACATGAAATAGATAAAATGCAAGAAAATTTTCATGATTATATGGTAAAGATGTAATGGTTGAACTATTCTCTAAAAATGTTGTCACCATTGAATTAAATTTTTAAGAAAAATTTTGACCCAAAAATGTGTACATTGCAAATCACAAGAATTTTTGCAAAAATGCAATGAAATATGTAGTGGTTCAATTGCTCCCCAAATAAACGCCATTGTTCATAAAACATTTTTTAAAAAAACCATAAGATTAATTTTAGGTTTGTATTGCAAATCAAGATCATTTTCACAAGAATCCAATGAAGCAAGGTGAAAAAGCACAATTATGTGTTTCATTTGCTATGTAACAATTGTAATTGTATTGGACTATAAATGGACTTAAAATGTGAAAGTTATATTTAATATTAACATTGTCAATTTTTGATTGATGCATGTTGCAATAGAATTTAGTGAGAATTATGTTGAATATGGATGAAAACTAAGAAAAGAGTAGATTCATAATGAACTTTTGAAATGATGACACTATGTATGTGATGCATATAAAATAAGAAATGTGAACTCAAAAATTATGTCATAGTAGTGTCAAAATTAGAAATTAAAAGTAAGTCACCATGAAGTGAAAATTAAAAAAACATAGATGGATTGAAACTTTCCCAAAACAAAAAAAATTTCATTATTTCTTTTTTAAATGAAATACTTTTGTTATTTTTCATCATTTTTTCCCTTTCATGTTGAAAATCTCAAACTTTCCGGTAGATTTTTTGGCCAGCCACATGTCTAATGATATTTATATGGTGGTTTACCAATATTCTTAACTAAAAACATAAGAGATAATAATAGAATTTATAGTTTGATAAGTATCATAATTGCAAAAAAATAAGCCAATGTAAGATGGGGATATCCAAAATGTCAAACTCAAATCATTTAATCATGTCTTTACTTAACAACATGACCAAACTACAAGAAAATAAGTTGACACATCAAGGGAAGTTACATATTCCATTTTTTCAAATGATGTGCGCACACAAAAAAAAAGAGTATGATGCAACTTATCGAAAACCATGATTAATGTTTAAGTTTTACATATTCTAAAATATTAACTTAAGTTTAAATTGAAAATGTTTGGTGAACTTGTAAACAATGTTTCTAATGTATTATAGGAACATTTAAATAAATAAGAATTAAATATAATGAGTACATCCTACATTGAAATAGACCCACCTTTTCATTTTTACCCATATTTTAAAAATGTTTAATGACTTAGTGTAGTAAAAAGGACAAAAGGAGGGAACTAAGATATCTATTTCCTATTCTGATTTGTACATGGATTCAAGGAGTGATGCTCAAACAAATAGTTCACCAATCAAATTGTCTCACAAAAGAAGTAAATGTTTTATTATGGCTTTAAATTTACATAATGAGAATGTCAATTCTAAAATTAGGATTTTGCACTTTTAAATTGAAATTAGACCACCATTTCAATTTTATAGGATCTAATGCATCAAATCATTCTAAACTTTCTCTTAAGCTATCTAGTCTTCATGCGACATCATAAAATTGTATGTTCAGTTTAACCCCATTGCAACATATCCCTAAAAACAGAGTATGATCATCCAAATGTAGCATCCCATGCAAAGGTCTCTTTTCTCTAAAGTTGTGACAAGAGAGACTATTACCACCCATTTGTAACCATTGATCCCCAAAATTCTAAACAATCCATCACATACATAACATAACAATTTTCCCACTTGGGAGTTCCCGAAAACTTGGGTCTCATTTCCTTTCACCTATCAACTTCCCCATAATCCCAAATTCCCAATCTTTAAGCATGCTAAACTTAAGCTCATGATGCCAACTTAGACAAGCTCCACAATCCCTTGGGGTTTTTCATTACACCCACCATCTCTTGGTACTTTATTCATGATTCTACCTCAATCTCCTAATCCCAAAACTTCCCTATGCAATGAAAATTATGAAAACTCTAGGGACAACTTCAATGAAGGCATTGCCTATGGGCATTCTTCACAACAACCATCACAAGCCCTATCTACCAATCCAAAAATAGCAAAAATTTCCAAAACTCCAAAATGCTAAACACCACACTTAGAGAATACTTAGCTTTCTTTGCCTTCAATCCCAAAACATCAAGTCAAAAACTTAACTTCTCTCACTTCACAAAGCACCACCTTTAAATCAAAATATGCCTCTTCAAATCCATCCTTTCACCCACCTCAACAAAATTCACATTGCCAACCATCTTCTATAACATCATATCTTTCATGAAGAGTAAGCAAACAAAACATATAAACACACAATGAAGTTATTTTCTTGTTTTTTGATAGGGCACTTATGTCCAATAGCATAGTTATTCCTTTCAACCTCCTATCAATAGACAAGTTGCCAGATTAAAGCTAAAAAGGGAAATTTGGAAACTTGACACTATGTAAGGGGCATATTGTCACCTGCAACCTGACAATAGGTTGTTCTAAGGCTTGTCCTAGGGTTAGTTTTCATATTAATTATACTACAATTATGTTACACTGCAAAAATATTTTTCACATCCAAGTTTACTTATTACTTTTTTACTACCCCACCCCTAAAACTGGAACTGGGACAGCAAATAGGTTGGAGAGTAGTAATAGCAAACCACCTGGACCAATCATTATGATGGGCCAATCAGAAACACTGAGCAGCAGTCAGATCATATTTGTTACACCCTTTTCAGCAGGTGCCCAAAGTAGCTGAACCTTTTACCAGCGACAGCAAAGTGTTCAATTATGCTGAGCCAAGAGCATTTTCCTGAGCCAAACGGGCATGTTTTCACTTTTCTTCATCCAATTTTACTCTGCGGGATCAAATATTGAGCACCGCTGGAGATGCTCTAACCAACCCAGTACACACTAACCGGAACTGGGCCAGGGGTGATAGAGAACGGCACTGTAGTGGAACTTCGCTTCAACAGACACCAAGCAAAAGCTCTTCCAGCGCTCCATGCTGTTCTAGCTTCTCATGGCCTCCTCGCAACAGCAGCTGATGGCGGTCTTCGTTAACGTAAGGGGAACAAGGAGCTAACGAGGAAGAATTTTTTTTCTTATGAGATTGGCAGGCCTGTTCTTGTGCGACTTTTAGAGTCCTCAATGTGCAACTTGTGACACTTCGACCCTCAATTCTCCAAGACATTTCAGCCACTTCCAACCAAACTCTCTACAGCCATTTGTTTGGAAGAATTATCCAGGTGGGTGGTCTTGATTCTCCTCGCAATGCTTCTTTTAGAGAGCTCCCTTGTAGACTTCGCCACCATTAAAAAAAAAAGGGTCATCTCTAATGTGGTTCAATTAGGTTTGTTCCACCGATTAGGAAAAAAAAAAGTTAAGAGTCTTGCGAGAGTCTGCCATTGCTAGTGCATGTAGATTTGTCATCCTTGTAGGATCTTGGCAACATCATCATCAGATCATGACAACATCTTCATCGTGCCATGTGACATCCATGCAATTTTGTTGGGTGGGTTTGATGGAGAGGGACTTTGCATGGCAAGCTCTAATAGAATGGGAGGTGTTGATCTGCACATGCAAACCAATTTTGCAGAGTTTTCTTCACAATCTCAATGGTATGTGTTTTGATTGCTGGTGTGGAGGAGAAGACAAAAAAATTTACAGAAATGAGGTTGAATGTGTCGTGGGGTGGGGTTCCTGTAGATGAAAATATTCTATGAAGCTGGTGCAGAAGTTGGCAAATCTGGAATTTGGGATCCATGCACACAACAATACTACTATGTGGACATTTTGAAGAAGACAATGCATGTGCTCCATGTGCCATCCAAGTCCCGCAAGGATTACTGTGTGGGCACCATGGTAGGAGCAATGGCTCTATGTTCAAATGGCGAGGGACTCGTCATGGCTGTTGAGGATGGCTTTGGAATGTGGAATTTTCAAGAATGTAGGTTTCACTTGCTGGCTACCCCATATGGGGTGAATACTGGATGGCGTATGAATGATGGTGCTTGTGACTCTCGGGGCCGCTTCTGGGCTGGCAGGTTGTTCAAAACAGATGAGACTAGACCTGGGGAAATATATCGACTGGAGACAGATGGGTGCACTGCAACCCGTGTCATTGACAACATATGTTGCACAAATGGCATCCTTTGGAGCCCCAACAACAAGCTCCTGTAAGCACATCTCATCACCAAAAACCTCACATAGTTATAGCAACAACCATCCTTTGCATCCTTCATTAGGAAAAACAAAAAAGTTCCTGCTTTACAACTTTTGACCATGCTCCAAATGATGTAGAAGAGTTGATTTTGGAATGCATTTTTGTGAGGGCCCTATGACATGTGTCCAGTTGCTCATCACTATAGCCCATTGCAAGCCACTACTCATGGCAGTTTTGTGGTAAGTGATTATGGGTTCAAAGCACTACTTAGAGAGACCATGCTAGATATTTCCTAGATGATACCCATTTTTGATACACTTGCACACATTCTTTTGCATTTTAAGATAATTGTTGCACAAGGAGGGTGTGTGCACCTCTATAGTGGATCAATGAGCTTGAATCACACTTATCAATATAATGTCAATCCAACCAAAAAGACGAACATTCTCAATCCTAACTATCCACACACTCAATTCACGTGGTCTTCCTATGTTGATTTTTGTTTCAATGCTAAAATTATGCCAAAATGTTTGTTGGCTCAATTTGAACAGATATTGTGGAGATAGTTCAATGAAAAAAATCTATGTGTGGGATTACGAAGAAGAATCAGGTACACCATGCAATCGACGGTTATTCATGGATACATCATGTCACTTTCAAGGAGTACCTGATGGCGCCACCATAGACAACAATGGATTCCTTTGGGTGTGTTTTTTTGATGGAAACAAGCTCGTACGAATTTCTCCTGAAGGCTGTGTTGACTTAGTCATGGATCTTCCAGTTAAACGACCTACCCAACCTGTTTGGTATGGTAACAATTTGGATGAATTGTTGATCACTTCAGCCCATTTAGATGTTGATAGGTGTCAATATCCTCAAAGTGGAAACATTTTGTGGTTGAAGACATGCTTTCAGGGGGCATTGAAAAAAAAATATAATTACAGGCCTTGTCCCTGTGTGTGTCCATCACACTCAAGTTCATGCCCAACTAGATCATGTCCTAAGCCATGTTCACCTTGCCCACAACCTACCCATTGCCCATCAGGTTCATGTCAAAACAAATAATGCCCCGATAAGTGAATAAGGGTGATCATTTGTAGCGCTGATCTATTTAAAATACTTGCAAGATCAAATGGTTTCAATCTCATAATGATCAAATGCCATATCCAGCTTCAGTTGTGATGTTTCTGTATTATGGACACTCCAAGGAAAGGCATGGATTAAGATCAGTTCATGTTACTTCATCTCAAATCTATTCATGTTTCATGACATGGTGAATGTCTCTTAAATGGAAGTGAAAATCATGCTTGTAGATTCATGTGAAAAATCATAAATACCACATCTTCATAACATGCAATGGCAATTTAGCATACCAGTTATTGATGGTTTCAAATGTATTTTTGCATGAGTTGTGGTGTAATTAAGGTGGACACATAATTACTGGCAATTTTGAATTGATGTACACAAAGATGTAGACAAACACTTCAAAAATCTGATACAAATTGCATTTGTTTCATCTCTCAAATATCAACTCCATCTTGCTAATTATCAAATGAGGCTCTTTTTTCTTTAGCTTCATCATGCAGTCGTTGCAGCTCTTTCTCCAGCTTGTACCCAAATATTTGACGACCAAAGGGGACAATTAAGTTGTATCGTAACACCTGCAGCAGAAGGGAGCATTGTCACTCAACACTGAATAGCTTCCATAAAGTGTTCACTTAAAGAAGAACTTGGGTAGTTTCTACTGGGGCTTCTAGAATTTCCTCAGGAATCTGAAAAGACAATGGATACTCTTAGAAACTTTATCAAGCTTATATTGCTTTCCACGTCTGTATTTTGACAAGCACCCAAGTTCAGTGATGGAAGGCATTCTCATTGAAACTAATGCAGAGTTTGAGAATTTACAGGTATACAGGTATAAAGGATGTTGAGAAAGACCTTGCGATTTACATCCTGCAATTCCTCTTCAAATTGCATGAGCAAAGTTGTCCACTTTTGCTGCTTTTCACACTCATCTCTCTCTGTGTCTTCCTGCTGCTGTTGCCATGCCAACCTCAGTGCAGCCCGCCATCTCCAAATCCGAAACCTAATATCTTTGTTCAGCTCAACCCACTCTGGAGCAAACCCATTCTTGGCAAGAACCCTGTAAGCTATGTCCTCATCTGGGTCTGCATGGGGATTACCCACCATCTCCAAGGGTTTCCCCTTGCCGGACAAATTCTCAAAGTCTCCTTCTCGCTGTGAATGCTGTATGCGCTGCTCCACCACATTCATCAAGTCTGCCTCTGACCTACAGTACCACATGACCAAACCCTCTACAAATTCTCAAGAAAGAAAAGCAAAAAAGAAACTTGCCTCTTCTAGAACAAAACAACCTCCAGATACATGAACAAAATTATGCTCAAAGAGCAAAAACACTGGGCCAGTACCATTCATCACATACCAAAGAAATCATGTGAACACATCATTCAAGCATGGCCAGTATTCGAGCAAATCTAACACCATTCAGAACAAATGCACTCCTCTTATCTGAGCTTTCCTATTCATCATCTTATTGACAATTCCCCAAAACAGAATGGGAAAAAAACAAAAAACAGTGGCACATGTCCCAAACTGAATACGAATAGCCAGAAAGCACGGCAAGCTCTCTTAACCGGGATCAGCAGCAAAAGCGGCAAAAAGCTCAAGATCCGGATGAGGCCAAACCCTACTGTATTGACATCTGCATAAAGAAGAGCAAAGAACAGAACCCCCGTACCTGACGAAGTCATGGCGACCACGAAGCTCCGGGGGCAGCCTCAACTCATGGAGCCTCTCAAACACTACTCGAATCCTCTCTGCCACATTCTTGGATGCGACAGCCGCTTTCTTCTTCGTCTTATTATTATTGCCGAGCTTTAACGCGTCGTCCCCAAACAACGACTTGTCCCTGTCGTCGGAAACACTGGAGAACGACGACGCCGCACATGATACACGCCAGACTTCCCCAGAAATCATACAACGACAAATCCGGCGGCTTGTGTTAGACATGCGGACGCAAGAAAACAAGCATCCAGAAATTGTTGTTGCCATGGACACACAGCCCGCTACGAGAATTGCGATGGAACGACCGTCGTCGTTCCATCAAAAACACAACAACAAGAAACTCGCGCAACAACAACAACACCAGGACAATGGCACGTCTGATCGATCACAAGGAAACCCTACGAAACCCTAATCAGAGTCCTCATCAAACAAGTCATCTAACACAGCACTGACACCTGATGCAGTCGGTAGCAACACAAGTGTGCAGAGTTAGCCACAAATGGGGTATCTGAAGAATCTCCATGTCTTGGAGCATTTGCAGATGCAGGCAACCCTGTCTTGACCCAGGTATGTACAAGATAGATTCGGTTCAGAAGAACCTCTTTCTTGCAATTCTTTTGGGAGTTTTTCATTTGGACATCAATATTTGCGTCCTGCTAAATCATATGGTTTGTCACATCATGAATTATGCTGTTACAACTTCACAGGGTTGTTCTTAGGATTTCAAGCCAATTTTGTACTTGGGTTTGTCAACCCCTTAACTGATGGTCATCATAGTTTTTTGGAGTTCTCTGGAGTCCTACTTGAGACAAGTTTCTTCCTGGTTGTAGGCAGGATTGAGCTTGCAGCTCTTGTTTGGTCCACACATAGCTACAGCAGCAGCTCAGGCATGAAGGACTGAGGAGGTAATACTAGTACACTTAACTCCTTGGGTTGTACACTTACAGAAAAGGAACCAGGACCTTGCAGGGCTGCCAGCACTGCCATCATTATGGATGCTCCAAAGGTGAAAGAGCTCATGATGCGATTCAATTTTCAGGCTGCCAGGTTTTTCTTCTCATCACCTATATGAATGACCCCATTGTCTTGTTTGCAGGAGAGACTCACAATTACAATGGTGTGTCAGATTTCTTGTCCATTTTGTCGATTTGGTGCAGAATTCTTTCAAGATGATGTGCATATGATACACACGAGTTACAATAAGGTTCTTGATACTGTCTATTGGTCATATGAGACTTGTTTGTTGATGTCTTGAGTCCACAGCATTTCTGTCATGTTCTCAACAAGGTGAAGCAATACCGAAGATGCAGGACTCAGTTTTTAGCATGTAAGGATGTTTCTTTGATTGCAATATGGCAACTTGATAGGCAATAATTGGGAATTACTTTATTCAATTGCCTTAGAAGGGCAGATGACCATTGGTCTTCACTCAATAAAAAAAAGGATGGCGATTTTCATGTTGGTGTAGAGTTCAGTAGAGAACCTTGCTAGCCAGAGTTGCAAAACGATCCACTTGTGGATGATAGACTGCCTGTGCTATAATGCCTGCCTATGTGGGGAAGCATATTGAAGGCATGCTCTAAATGGTTGTGTGGTGTGTTGAAGTTGTCAAGGTACTTCAATCAAAGCCATAACTATTGCAAACTATAGTTGGGGGTCCCTAAGGCAAAAATTTGAAATGGATTTGCAATTTGGAGTTGAAGACCGTAAAGTAGAATGTATTGAATTAGCTGAAGAGAGTGAAGTTCCTATGCCAAAATAGTACTCTCCTCCAGAAACAAGAAGAGGGTTTATAACATCATGGTTCATAAGATGATACTTGGCCTTGGCCTTCAATAGGCTATTTGTCAAAGCTTTTAAGTCCACTTTTTGCTAAGCATTCATAATGAAGAAGGGAGTAAGAAATGGAATTGTGCATGAAGAAAGTGTGTAGAAGATGGTGCATTTGGAAATCGAAAAAGCTTAGAAAATTCCCTAAATGCAATGTGGGCGAAGTAGGTAGTAGTTGTAGTTGTAGTAGAAAAAGCCAAATTATTGGCCGATCGTCATGAGTGTGAAATGTAATGTTTAGTCTCCACCATCATTGAACATTAAGTATGTATGCATTTAGCAACCTTGAAGTCTATGAATTCAGGTCATAATTTAATTTATGAATAGGGTTTTGTGAGTGTGAAGCTTGTCATTAATTTTTATTTTTCGTATTTCAAAATTGGTCTTTAAAAATGAATACTATGACAATTGGCATTATGTTATTGATTTTTTTCTTTTTGATCATGTTGAAGCTTTGATAATTAGATGTTGTAAGAAGGTGAAAGTGATTCAAGTAAAAAATTTACTTTTAAAATTTGAGATGTCACTCTTTTCACTTATAATGTTCATTATACGTAACACATTATAACACACTGCACATTGAATCTTTCCTATCAAGAGATTAAACCATGTAAAATTTGGTGGAAAAAGCCTAGGTGATCTACACACTAGAATTTGATAAAAAGGGGTTATTTAGCAAATGAGTTTGGAAAATGAAAAATAGAAAACTCTTAGTGGCATAATATGTAACATATGGAACATTTATGTATTTGGTTAGAAAGTTGAACCTTTTTGTCATGTTATCATGTTTGTTATAACACCATTAGAACTTTAAAAAATCATTGGGTTGGTGTTGTATCAATTATCAAAAAAATTTAAAATGTATAACATTAGATGTGCCAAGATGAGAATTACAGATTTTTTCCGAATGTTGAAGGTAATGGAACAATGTACAAAGAGTTTAAACTCAAAAACACAAACTAAATTATTGTGTTCAGTTTTTGCAAATCACTCTCTTCACTTCAAAAGGCATAATTCGTTCAATTTTTCATCAATTTCAACATTTTTTATACCATTGGATGGACCAAAAAAAGAACTACAAAGTTTGTTTGAATGTTAAAAGCAATGAAGCAACATACAAAGAGTTTAAACTCAAAAACACAAATTGAACTATTATGTTTAGTTTTTGCAAATCGCCTTTTTCACTTTCAAAGGCCATAACTTGTTCATTTCTTCATCGATTTCAACATTTTTATACCATTGGATGTGCCAAGTGAGAATTTACAAAATATTTTGAAGCTTAAAAGCAATAGAACAAGGTACAAAAAGTTGTAAATCTTATTCTTAAATGTTTAATGGTAGGTCTAATAAATTGAAAACTTTGTGTGATCAAATCATTCCTTGAAAAAATGTATCCCACATTGTTTGGTCATCAATTTCATTCTAAAAAGTGTATAATCAAAGACTTTAGCTCTCAAAGTCATAATTTAAAATGTTCAAGTTTTTTAGGTTGAACCTATTACAAGGTTTAGCTTTCAAAAAAAAAATCAAATTAAAAGAAAATTTGATTTGAATATAATCCAAAAGGGAATTAATACATAAAATTAAATAAATAAATAAATCTTTATGTTATAATTATTCTATAAAATAATCATATTTATTCACATATTTAATCATAATGAACATGTCATGTCATTACATTCATTCACACAATTAGACAGAATGGACATGCCACATCATCAATTCAATCACATGATTTGTTATAATGAACATGCCACATCATCAATTTAATCATAAAATTTGTTAGAATGGACATGTCACATCATCAATTTAGTCACACAATTTGTTAAAATGAATATCCCACATCATTAATTCAATCACATAGTTTGTTAAAATGGACATGCCACATCATTGTATTTAGTCACATAGTTAGTCAAATCGAACATGCCACTATAGCATTGTACTAATGTTTAGTTATCTTACATTTGTTCATTTTACTAACATCTATTTATCTTAAATAAATGATTTTTTAAAACTTGTTTCAAAATTGTTTGAGGTCTATTTTAACAAACAATCCAGTGTAAAAGGACTACAAATATGGACATGTTATGTAATAATGTGTAGCATTAATAATTTGATTTTTAAAATTAAAAAATTATTTATATGTATTTATAATGTCATTAAATTAATTTTATTTATTTTTTAATTATAGATGAATAAAAAATGTTACCACCTTTGACTTAGGATTTCATTTTGTTAATTAACATTGCATTAGTCATTATATCCCCAATCTTGAAATTTTTTTTTTTAATGATGAGCATTCAAATGGACATTTGAATTCACAATGTCTTTGACCACATTTCAAACCTTTACCACCAAACCTTAACCTTAAAAATATGCGTAAGTTATAATTATTTTAAATATTCATTTAAAAAATTCAAACATATTGTTTGAAACTTTGAATTGAATTATATATTCAAATTTTATTTAGGTACATTTAATTTATCTATTTTCATAACTATGTGGAACTTTGTGATCTTTTTTCCATTTCAAAATCTACAACAATTAAGATGGTTTTAATCTTTATTTCAGAAATTCATATGTAATGTAGCTATTAAGATAAAACATTTACTTTCAAAATTACATTGAATTTTTTTGTTTCTCTAATTTTAAAATGTGAATAGATAATTAAACACTTAATTCAAAAATTCATATATATTTTTTTAAATCTTTGATTAGGTTATAATATATAATTATTTAGGTTAAAATAATTTATTATCATAATCACATTGAATTTTGTGATTCCTTACAATTTCAAAATGTGAACAAGAAATTAAATATTTGTTTCAAAAGTTCTAATGTTTTGGTTTTTTCCTTGGGTTACAAATTTTAATATAATTATTTAAGTACATCTAGTTTCTTTTATTTTTGTCACTAACTTCAATTTCATAAATTTTTAATCTAAACTTTTAGATATTACATTCATTTAATTATTTTGATCTATGCCATATATTTATCATAAAATATTTTTAAAAATATATCATAACAAAAAAAATGCACTTGTGAAATTATGTTATTAAAATTTTTACATCTTTAATAATATATATATATATATAGTAATAAAAATAAAAATTTTGAATTCAATGTTACAACACTTTTGTATTAAATTTTTAATAAAATTGAAATTTTTATCCTTCATTTTATTTATGTCATTTTATCATAAATAAATTTAAAAGGTTTATTTTGGAGCTAGTTTAATTTGGAAACAAATGTGTGTTTAATTTATTCATCATAAATACTAATTAAATCAAGGAATTTGAATAATTCAAAATTAACATGTACATTTAGTCAATTTTTATGATTTATTACAAATAAAATTAATAAAATAAAAAATCTCAAATTAATATTCCAAATTTTCAAGACATTTTTTCCTAAAAAAATTTCCTTTAAAATTATTTACTTATTTGAACAATTATGAATAACAATTGAAAATTTGACACTATTAAAAAAATTATTTTTCTCCTAATGAAAATTTGAAAATGAAAACATGATTTTTTCCATTTTTTTATTATCACATCAGTAAAAAATAATATTATAATCATGTGTGTCATACTTTATGACTAACTTCAATCATGTTAATTTTGTTAGTTAACATAAACAAGTCCACATGAACATGCACATTTTCCATGTGCAACACATTGTTTGATTTGATTATAATGTGAAATTTTTTAATCATAACAAACATTGTTGTTTTTATGTTAATCATGAGAGGCACATCTAATCATTTCAAATTATTATATAATCATTTTAAACATGATGTTGGTAACATAGAAACCATGATTTTGTAGTAATGACCATTAGCATTTGATTTAGTGTTGATGTGAAGTTTCAATTCATGAATGAGAGAAATTAACATAATCATTTTTGTGAGAATTTCCTTCTAATTTCGAAGGAAGATTTGTGCATCATTTACAAGATTCAAAAACATTTTTACTTTCCAAATGTGACATTTTTAATGTAAAAGAGAAGCTTGAGACATAATTCATGACAGCAATGGGTTGCTAGAAGCACTCATTATATGCAAAATAAGTTGATTCCTATTCAAACCTTGTTGGGATGTACCACTTTTCAAGTACTCCTTATACAATGCATTATGTTTGAAAGATTGCACATAACTATCAAAATTGACAATGTTTAAGTACCAAACCCTTTTCTCAAATTGTTGGAGCCAAATGTTGTGGATTGTTTCTGACAAATTATAAGTTCGCATGTTTGAAATAAACATACAAAAATAGGCCAAAAATATATAGTTCAACATTGTAATTTCTTATTTTAAATATAAATGTAAGAAAGTAAATTCAAAACCTCTTCAAGTATCGTTATGAAACCATCATGCATTTCATTAGATTTATAACAATTGCATACCGAGTTGTAAAACTTTAGTGTAAGAAAAATATGTAATAAATAAATTTTAATATAGCTAGGAAAAATGTGTTAGAACTTATTTTTAAGTTAAAGACTTGGCAAAATATGACCTTACTATGCAAAAGTTTAAAGTAATTAATACATTTTGATGTGTCACCAACTTGAAAATATTGTAATTCTAGTTTAAATCCCACTTTCATATATTTGAAATCAATTTGAAACTCCCACTTGTGTCCACTTGCATTTTCAAAACTTACCTAAATGCATATTAAGAACATAAAACATAAATCAAAAAATATTTTTTCAAATTAATCATTAAACTAAAAAATATTTCACAATTTTCTCTATTAAAATTCACTTTATGACTACTTTCATTCAAGAAAACAAGAATTGCAAATTGGATTACTTTAACATGCTTGCACCCACAAGCATGTGAAATACTATTTTAAAAACACATGTTAGATGAATTATGCATAATCAAATTCACAAAACATTGAGGAAATCTCTTTATGTGTAACATGAAACCTCTTCATTTTCTAACATGAAAATTGTCAAAAGTTTGAAGTTGTAAATCACACTTTTGTTGATAGCCCTAAAGGGATACCATCAACATTGAATTGGAACCTATCCAGCATCAACCTCTTGCAATGATGAAATTCTTGTATTCACAACATAATGCCTTGTGTTAGTCTTGATACTCCAATGAAATCAACTACTTAGTATGAGGAATACCACCAACATTGAATTGTAGCATAGCAAACATCAACCTTTTGCAACAATGGCATTCTTATATTTGTAGCACAATGCCATATGTTGGTCTTTATACTCTAATGAAATCAACTGCTTGGTGTGAGGAATACCACCAACATTGAATTGTAGCATATCAAACATCAACGTTGCAACTCTTGCAATGATGGCATTCTTGTATTCATAACACAATGCCTTGTGTCAGTCTTGATACTCTAATGAAATCAATTGCTTGGTATGAGGAATACCACCAACATTGAATTGTATCATATTGAACATCAACCTTTTGCAACAATGGTGTTCTTATATTCTTAGCACAATGCCTTGTGTTGGTCTTTATACTCCAATGAAATCAACTACTTGGTGTGAGGAATACCACCAACATTGAATTGTAGCATATCAAACATCAACGTTGCAACTCTTGCAACGATGGCAGTCTTGTATTCGTAACACAATGCCTTGTGTTGGTCTTGATACTCCAATGAAATCAATTGCTTAGTATGAGGAATACCATCAACATTGAATTGTAGGCATTCTGATATTCATAACACAAAGCCTTGTGTTGGTCTTGATACTTCAATGAAATCAATTGCTTAGTGTGTTTGTCTAGTGACTAAGTTTGATGAAAGAAGGACAGCAGCATATCTGATTGCAATTGAGAGGACCACAACCACATGCAGAGTGAGCAACATATCTCCAAGAGGCTTGGACTCAGGAGCTACCACCTTCAATGAGCTACAAGCAGGAGTTTGTCATTAGAACTCAAGTTCATCATTTAAAAATAAGATCTATGGTTTCTTCCCACAGAAAACTCAGTTTTGATTTGAGATAAAAAAATCCTTTCATTTTTTGGGATCCATGAAGATCCTCTTTGTTACACCTAATATCTAGTGTCTGCTGCAAAGAAGAGATCTATTTTCTTCAAAATAAAACCACAAGTGTTGAGTGAATCATGCATCTGCAGTCCAGGTTGTCTTTTGATTCAAGGGTTTAACCCAAATCTGATTGATTATCCTCCAAACAAGATGGGTGCACCAATTCACACGATTCTTGACTGCAATTCTTCACTGAAATACTCGTCCCTCAGTACTTTGGAAAGGTGTGTGCAATCTATAGCCACCAATGTCCATTCTAGTCACAATTGTCCTTGTTTGATCTCTCTCTCAGACTCATGTAGTACAAGATTGTAGCACACAAACTAGGCAGATCAGATTTTCTATCTTCATGACTCTTCATAACATAGAGGACTCAATGTCTACAAGCATTTTCTTTGGATTTTCCATGCCAAACACGACGGATTAGTAATTGGCATCGATGTCTTTTCCAGTCCGATTTTGAAACTCAGAGACCTATCTTAGACTCACGAGATCATCGTAGATAGTTGTAATTAGCATTAGAAAAAAGTATGCTTACTAATTGGCATGTTGAAATCCAGACTGCAATGATGCAAACCAGAAGAAGCAAAATCCAAGAAGGCAAAAGACAGAAGCAAGGTATTCTACTGCGCACGTCAAGGAAGAAAAAAACTAAAACCACTGTTTGATGATTTGCTCTCGTTGTTTTATATTCGAGCAATATTCCTTGCTTGCGATTAAGGTTTCATGGGGAAGAGACTATGAGCAACTCTTCTTTGCTTGGAGTGATGAGGACCTCTTGCATGAAAGAGGTGGAAATTCCTCAAGGACGAGAAGCATGGCGCCCTACTAAGCGATCTCTAGCAACAGTTTTGCCAAATTTCCACACAATACGCTACGATCTGCAAGTAAGATTATTCACTGATGTATTTTGCTCCTTAGCCGACAGTGAAGGATTCGAGTTTTTGTTCCATGGACGCGGGTTTTCCATCAGACGGGGGATTTGCGGAATTAGGTTTTCGGTTACTTAGTTTTAGTTTGCGCGGATCTTCCTTCTCACACCCATACAACCCACGAGCGAGAATCCGTGTTACCAGATTGTGATACCCAACATCTGGTTTATAGAATTTTCTGCTTGAAAGACGCTGGAATTAGAGAGAGCGAGAGAGAGAGGTCACAATTGGGACTGCAGTTTTGAGAGGAGAGGGATGGCGACAAGGGAGGCGATGGAGCAGTTGAAGGCGACTTTGAACGGAAAGGATTCCCCGCTTTACCATCCGCCAACCTTGCGGCCTGGCATTGGCCCTCCTCGCTGTCCACGTTGCTCCGCTCCCCTTTCTAACGATCTGGTGAATCTCTGTTGCCCTCACCCTTTGATTCAAGTGCAGAAGTTTTTAGATTGGAGTTTTCGAAGTGGTGATTAAACTCACAAATAGTCTGCACGTCTTTTTGTGCATGTGTGTGCGTGCGCGCATGGATGTGACTCTGGTGGGATTGAGGCGGTGTAGGAGGCAAGTGGATGGACGATTGCGCCCTTCATGCGAGAAAGTTTCGCAATGGTAGTTACGCATGTGTTGCTCTGGGTTGTCGGCTGCAGAAATTCTAGAAAGCCCATTTTTCTGAGTAGGGTAGAGTGCAGAAAAATGATAGTGGACACATGAGAGCTAGTTTTATTGCAGTCTAGAGCACCACGGATTCAGTGACCTTTGTTTCTCGCTGTGATTTTTGCCTTCCCACGGCTCAACCTCTGCTGTTTTCAACCCGGTTGCAGCTATTCTTCTGAACCACACCTTTACCAGATGTAGTACCCATGCTCACAATCCCTCCAGATGCATACATAATTACCACACTTTCAACATTGACACATGAGACCAAATGATTCCAAAAACCTGGACCCTAAAAGCTTTCGTCCCCTAGCTTGAGTTGCTCAAGATGCTCACACATCACCAGACTTTCAATGTAATGGTTTAGGGTTGAAAGTCTGGAGCCTGTAAAACTTTAAAGCCCTAGCTTGAGCTTGATAGGAAAGGAGGACAACGGTCTTAGATCTGTCAGCAGTTCAACTGAAATTTCTTGCTCACAGTATTGGGTGCCCAAAAGGAAAGTTTCGCAGCCATATTCAGCTGTGTGGCTGAATGTCTTATGTGGTTGATGCTGAAGTGTGATACTCGGTGTTTATTTGTCAGGTTGGTACAACAGCAGGAGGCAGTATGAGTGCATTATATGGTTTCAATGCAGGTGCACACCTCTTCTTTTTCCAAATTGTTTTTGGTTCTGTTATGTTCTTCCAATATTGGTTCATCACATGTCATGTGTTGTATCCCTGTTCAGCAAAGACTATTAAGAGAGGGATTATGCAATGACCCCTGGAGAAGTAGTTGCACAAGGAGATAGTGCCATAGATATTTGCCAACAGTGGTTGCACAATATAGCTCTCAAGCCAGAATGAATAGCACATGTACATACCTTTACATTGTAATGTCCTGTCAAATGTAATGCAAGTTCTCTGATAGTGAGAGGAGGAATAATTTCCAAGTGATGGGCTTCCCAAGTGTGAATTGATGTTTTAATAGTGAAGGTCAGTTGTGGTCTGCATTTACAGCAACAAGTTTGAACAAGTAGACACTGAACCTCGTTACTATCCACATTACATCAAAGTGTTCTTTTGTCACAAGAGGGAGATGAAGGATTAACAGTAAAGCAGTGGGGTATTGGTGCCGGGCTTCAGCATTCAATCAACACTGGCTCATTTTGTGAGGCAGGAGCCCTTACTCTTAACTGGAGTTTCTTTTGCAGTTATGCCACATGTGAAGAAGCAGATTGGAGGGCCAATTTGGTTCCAGCTTCTTGTCGGGGTGAGTCTTCCATGTATTGTACTCCTGCTCAGTACTTTGTGACATCCCATCCAGTTTCTGCATCTGCTGAAGGTCTGAGCTTGATAGAAGAGCAGGATGGAGGTTCTCCCATTGTTTATTATCTTACTAAGAGCTGGGTGCGAAACAGATCTTAATGTATGTTGATTGAGTTATGGTTGCTTATATCTCATGTAGGACATGCATCTCATATATAAGTTTCATTTGGAACTGCTTGTCCTGACAAGGTTTTTGAGAGATTTTAACTTTGTTTTATTGCAGCTTCCACCCATTATGATTTTTTCCGTGGGCTGTGCTGGTTTGGCTGGTGGGTTTCTACTTTTCTCGTCCTAAATCCAGTGTGAGAGAAAGAGAGCTCAACTAAATTAAAAGTGGTTCTATGGGTGGCAGGGATTTGTAGATTAACATGCACCATATCCTGTGATCACAGTGCTCTGTGCAACTAGGAGCACCACTATTAGGCACTGGCAAGTATGACTTGTGGAATATTTTTTGTTCTTAGATGGGTACATGCTAACCTCTATTATGAGGTCTGAATTAGTAAGGGTGGACTGAGTTTAATCACTTGTATTGCGCTAAGTACAGGTGTTGAGATTGTCCAGAAAGCTTATCATTTTATTGTAATGTGGCGACCAGCATATGCTACTTGAACTAGAGCACTTAAAAAACAGAAAGTGATGGTTCTGAGGCAAAAATTGACCTTGGGGTTGTGAATATGTGGGATGATATAGGTGGTGCACTGCCTGCATTTGCTCAGTTGGCAGTTTCTACCTACCATGCAGCATCAGCATCATCCCATGCTGCAATCTCCCAGGTAACTGTGCATGTGGAAGAGCAAAAGAGTCATCCCAACTCTAAGTCACAATTGGAGGACTCTCAACCCAAACCAACCTCCCCACAAACTGCCATTTCTCAGATGAGATAACATGCTCTCAGGCAGAGCATCTCTCTTAATAGGAGGCTTGGACCTAATATAATCAAAAGCAACCCATTTGAAGACAAAGTGCACAAGCCTGCTGTTACACAGGCATTAGACTAGTTGGTGCCAGTAGTCTTGTGTCACCATGATCCCATGGTTGGTTTATATGATGGGAAAGTGACATGCTAAACAAGCATTGACAAGAGCTTGCTCCACTCACCCCTTTGAGGTAGATTGTTTTACAGGGAAGAGGCAGAAGGCTATGTCCAAGCACCTCAAGTGTTTCAGGGCCTAATGTTATCCCAGCAGTGTAGCAAGTAGTGTGGCTATGTTTAAGTGAACTCTTTTGCACAAGTTTGTGTTGTCAATTGTGAAGCTGCATTGATGTTCAAGTTTATTGGCAATGTGGCAAATGTTGTCCTCAGTAGGGACAGGATCTAAGTTCAAGAGCCAATGGTGGAACAATTTCCTTTGCAGAAATCTATATTTTCTCAACAGGATGCCCAAATAATGGTGGAAGGTATTACCAGGAGCTTGCATCAGTGGGAAGTAGATGAGTATGGTGATATTATTGCAGAGTTTGGACACTAGATTTTGGAAATTCACAGAGGTCATGATTTTGGAGCTTCACAAATTTTGTCTGTACAATTTGCATGTGCTGATATTTCCTCTTGTATGTTTCACAGTTTCTCTTGTGCAGAGATACTGCTGTTGTCAGCACTTGTGGTCTCCCTCTCTCAAGCAACTGAGTCAGAATGTGAGATAGAGAGAAATGACTTACCCAGCACTTCATTTGTAGGCCTGCTCTTAAGTATGGGTCATGTAATGCAAGGCAAATCCTAATATCCATGACTGGGGAGTTTACCTCCAGGACATATATGTCAGAGAAACCTTTAGTGCCAAGGATTGCTGAAGAGTTTTGCACAATTTCTATGGTAGGATCTGGATGACATTTTATATGGTAGGTAAGGCCTGTGGACAGGAGCCTTACCAGAATTCTGTGGGGCAAGTGGGGCAACATTATCTGTATCGATGTTGCTTCCTACTGCTAAACTTCACTTCAATACTGCCTAATTAGCAACTTCTTTGGGCCTAGTCCAATCATCATCTTTCAATTAGATCAATTAGATGAATTGGTGGATTGGGACTGCGAGTTGTGAAGCAACTTATCAACATTTGTATTGAAATGACTAAATGTGATTAATAGCCCTCATTGGATTCACCCTCATTTGTTGCTTGTCATTTGCTAGTGTTGGTTACAATGTGAAAAACTTTTAGTGTTGAACTTTAAATGAATATTCATACTTATAAACCTGTTCGAGATTTTGGTTTTTGTAAAATAATCTAACCTATGTTTTACACAATCCAATAAACAAAACTACAGTGCATTTCAAAGTTGTGAAGTTGCATCTCAAACATAACCATGTATGTCATACTTGCAAAATACCCTTATGCCTGCAACAAAATTGTTTTCCAAGCTTTTGATCTGATTCCAATTGCTCAAATCAGAGAGCAATTTTTTTTTGTGTGAATGAGGAGGCCACCTTCAATTGTGTAAAATTAATTCTTCAGAAACATAAAATCCGCCTTCACCTTTTGAGCAGGAAATCTTCTAATAACATAACATGCACACCACAATAACTGGCCTTGCACTTAATTCTCTGTGCAACAAAGTGTTCTGGCCACCCCCCTCCACAAAAACCAACCCAGACATCAACTTCTGGCAGTACTCAGCAAATATGAATACTTTCTGACAGGGGCCCCCAATTCATCTTGGTGACATCCCCCAAAATGAGTTTAACTTCTGGCAGTACTTACAAAGTATGAAGAGTTTTGTGTGGGACACTCAATTCGTCCATACCCCCAATTCACCAAAAACAACCCAGAAATTGAGTTCTGGTAATACTTAAAAACTATGATCACAACCACTTTCAAGTTGGTCATGAGAAAAAAGAAAAGCACAAAATAAGATCAATCTATTTGTACAAATGAGTAGATAAACTGTCTTCAAATATGAAGCCTGATTTATGGTCCTCACCTGCATTAGTTAATAGTGACAGTCAGGGTTTATACTAAGCCTTTCATTCATTTAGGGCCAGGCCATGAAAAGTTCCTCTTCAACAAGGGAGAGATTGCAATGACCAGTCCAGTGGTCTAGGACTAATGTCAGGACTGTACCAACTTGAAAACCTCTGTAAAGGGTGTGTTCCAAGTCCCAAAAGCAATATACAAGAACTGCAAAAATGACTAGATAGTGTAAAGCCCACAATCATTCTATAGTTCACAACTCTAACTACCAACAGTGTCATTACTGTAGGACCCAGCTCTCAAACTGAACAATCAACAGGAATGGAAATGATAAGTCATTTGTACAACCCTGCCTTTTATGTGGCAAATTTTCCAAGGCTGCTCATATCTAGAATCTTGTTGTCAAGGGTGTCATCCAGTTTCACAATGCCATCTGCTCCATCAATTCCCATCATTACTGTAGGACCCAGCTCTCAAACCTAACAATCAACACGAAAGAAAATAAATATGTCATTTATACAACCCTGCCTTTTATGTGGCAACTTTTCCAAGGCTGCTCATATCTAGAATCTTGATGTCAAGGGTGTCATCCAGTTTCACAATGCCATCTGCTCCATCAATTCCCATCAGTTTTCCTGCACACCCTCGGAACTCGCCTGACACTATCTTCACTTTGTCTGTTTTCTTGGGAAGAACAAGCTCCATTTCTGATTCAGTGACAGTTATCATGTTGCCAGCACCTGATGTGCCTAATGCCACACGCCATGAGCCATCCTGCAGATCAAAAAACCCATGTGTTCAACTTGTGAATCTGAAGTTATCATCAATATGTACAGAGATAATCTAATAAATGGTAGAAGACAGTAACAAAGGGCATCTACTGCTTAAATTCATATGTTACAGAAACAACAAAAAGAGACAGGATGGTTTGACTTCAAGGGCCTGTGGTATTATATGGCATTATGTGATTGATGACTGGATGTGCTTTTGATACAATAAGGAACCAGCTTCTGAATTTGTTAACTCAAGGCCATTGAAATGCAAGGTTATGAAGATGAAGGGCTCCAAGATGTACATACCAGCATGGACTCTTTGATGATACCAAGTTGAGCATCATCCCCTGGCTTGCGAATGGTAACCACAATGTCTGGGAGCCCCCAGCGCAACTCTGGTTCAAGACTCCCTCCCATACCTGCACAGCCCAAACAATTATTACTCCTTAATCCCACATCCTTTGTTGAGGCAACCAGATTTTATGAAAGGAAGTAGACAATAACAGAAGGAAGATTCTGCCCAGAGAATATTTTGTCTCACTGATCTTACTTTGGTTCCAAAAAATGTTCTATATGCAAGTGGTAACTCTCCACCTAGAGAAGAAGAAACATGGACCAGAAACCACCAAAATGAGAGAAAAATGCTGACACCAAGCCTCCAATACAAAATAAAGCAGAAAGCCAAGAGAACCAAGGTTCATACAAGTCTGAAGTATACATACCTATTGCAGGAGAAGTAGGGTCAAGTGCACCAGTGCCAGGTGTCATTGGTTGCCCACCAGGAGTACCCGGCAAATAGGAAGTAATACCTGGGGTCATGGGAGGACCACCAGGAGTTCCTGGCAAATATGGACTTGGTGCAGCTGCCCACACAAAGAACTTGTGATTAGAAAACACAACATTACAGAAGCCACAAGCTTCAAGACTTCTTCCTAATGAAAGAGGCATTACTCAATTGTTCTCTGACAACAGTACCTCATGTCAATTTACAATATCTTCATACAAACACCTGGATATTGCTCAATCCTCATATAAGACAGTCACCAGCATAGCAAAAGAAAAATATGAAAGAGAGTGTATACCGAAAGAAGATGCAGGCTCAGTAGGTGTGCCAGCTTCACTGAAGCTAGCACCTGGCGTTGACACCCAGCCTGCTCCAGGTGTAGGTGCTTCAAAGGGTCTTCCACTAGGAGTTTCTGGCTGCAACAATTACAAGTGACACACATCAATGCAACACCATTCAAGTAGAGAAAGCTCTATGAACAAAATCAGTCAAGTTAATGAATGTGCTAAAAACAAGAAAAACATTTGTAAGAGTGATCACAAACCTGATACTGAGGAGTTGAGGTATGGCTATCCCAAGTGCTGGGATTTGCCTCATCCCAATCATTGTTCCTACAGAACCCAACACCAACACATAGAAAACCATTACTGACTAAACATATTTCTTGCCAATCAAATCCTTCAACCACCTCCACCCTAAAATGCTCATCCTTGTATTAAAAGCGAATGCAGAATGTGAAAACCCCAATATCAAACATCTACCATAGCCATCCCAATACAGATAATCCAGCTCCACTTCACTTCATCTGGTATAACCGTCCTCAGCTCTCATAGCTAAAGCTTCAGCGATGGCTTTCGGCAAGCATCCCTCAACCTTTTTATGGTCAGAAAGGAGGGGTAGAGAAGTGGAAATGATAAACAAGATGACATTTACAATTTTAAGAAGGCTTAGGAAGCTGAAAAGAAACAGAGGGTCTCAGAGAGAAGCAAGAGGAATCATAGAAAACAAAGAGGGTGAAGAAGAAAATAGGGAAACAAATCTGGAATCAGAGAGGGAGCATATGATGAACAGTGATAGTTGAGACACAGGCAACATGAGGAAGAGGACATGCTTGCCACCATTCTGTCAGCAAGTTTTTTGCATCATTGGACAGAATCCAAATTTCATGATCTCCTGCTGTCTTTTGACAGGCTTACATATATAGCTTTCTCCTATGCTGCTTTAATCAGCAGTGTTACTGTTGTTTAAAGCTCATTAATCAGAATAAATCATATCAGCAAGTATTGGAAAGTTAACAATGACAAAGACCCGACCGAAAGGGTGTCATTGGTGTATGTGGGTTCCAAGCTCTGTCACGCATGGGTGTACGCATACCCTCATGAAATGGGGTACCTGCCAGAACAATGAATCAGTAAAGTAAAGCCAACATCAATACCCAGATCTCATTAGCAAATTCTTAATTGAGAATGTGAGAAAGCAAACCTACTTTCAACTAATCAAACCAGCAAAAGTGATACAGATGAAAGACATACCAGGATAGTCTTTCATATAGGCAGGGTGATGCATAGGTGTCCTGGACGGATGCATGGGTGTCTCACTTCCTGCCCCGTACCGAGGAGACTCACTGCATTTTGCACATATACACATAAATCAGGATAATCCCACCAAAGGCCATAATTTCACATGCAACAGCTTTAAGTGTTGCCTTGCGTGATGGGTGATCCCCCTTAATAGAAATGGCAAAGAGTATACTGACTGCTACTGCACTGCATAATAGTCTTAATAATTGAACATACCGGGGTTGGCTCTGATAACTTGGTGTAATATCTGCAAGATCTGACAGCTGATCCCTTCTAACTGCAAACCACCAGAAACATTAGACGATGATGTGTTGCGATGATAGATAGATAGATTATGTCCACAGCAATCTCAATTGTGAATGTCCACAGTAGTAAAGCTGTCCAACCAACTGATGGGCCAGCACCTGTGACAACTTTCATCTGAGATTCCAACTCAATGCGAACTGTGGAATCAGTGGCATCCACAACCCGACCACGGTAGCCCTTGAAAGGACCCATACGGACCTTGACAGTTCGTCCCACCACACCATCATCTCTCCTAAAACCTCCTCTTCCCCTTGGAAAATTCCCTGTAATCAGCACCAAACACTTTGTTGAAAGAAGCAAATGGCACACAAAAAGATCAATGAGTCCCTAGTAAGTTTGGCAGCCTTGAGATCAAACCAGCCATATCTGGTTAGCAGACATTTAAAGACCAACTGGGGTCATTATGTAATGCTATCAGAATCAGACAGACATTTTGCAATGGAAAGGGCAGGCCAGGAAACAAAGCAGCATAATCAAGGAGGTCTGACTACACACACCTGTAGGGGCATATGGAGTGTCCCTTCTTGGAGACTGTAGTACATTTACAGAAGAATTCAACCCATTTGACATTGATGCTCCAAACTTCTGCATTTCATTCAGTGTGTCATCATCTTGCCACATCTGAGGAAAAAACTGCACAAAAAACAGCCTGGCCTCCTCTTGAACATGTAACTGCTGGAATAAGAAAATTATAACTGCCACCCTCTCTTCCCACATCAGATAGATACTCGTCATGAACATGGTACACACTTACTGGTCTCTCCATTCCACGGTGAGAGCCACCCAGAGCTAGGCACGCACGTGCCCGAACACAAAGGAAACCCCCATTTTCCAAATGGTGCCGATCATGTATGAACAAAATGCCTCGGTGTATATGTTCAATTGGCCCCTCCTTTCCCTGCCTTGTCAGTGCATTGCACACCATTCAGTTGGGGTGCAAGAATACACAGACCAATCCTATAGTGCAAGAACTCTACTCATACCACCACCATCTCCAAGAACAAGAAAATCTATCTAGATAACCATGGGCCAGATAACATCAGTGTTCCTTGCATCTGATTAAACCATAAGCAACTGCATATTTCTCAATTCTGAGTTAGTGTCCTTAGGACTGCTACAGATGCCTGAAATGACAAATCATACTAAGCCAATTGATTTATCAGGTCTAGACCTACCTTGTAGAGGCCCTCTGAAACCCGCACAATATCTTTACTGCTTACAATGTTCATGTCCCGGTCTTGAGACCTGAGATTCTTGTCAAAAACCTTCCTACGTATGTCCCTTGGCTTTACTGGTACAACCTCTGCCCTTTCTGGAGTCCCTTTCAGTATCTGCAAAAAGCTCCGAAAATTCTAAGAGACTATTCTTAGCAGTGTAGACTGCAAGGCAGCCACAATGTTACAGACCACTGGAAACCCAAGGGTCACCTCCCAACCATGCAAGCCCTAGTCACAACTATAGTGTAACTGCAAATCAAACAGAAGTCAGAACACATGAAAACAGTCCACACTTCAAATTCTGCATCTAGGCACGACTATGGTATACCTGAAAACCATCCTTCTCAACTCTGACAATTACCCCAACTGTTGATTGGCTGCAAAAGCAAACAATGGCAAATGTTGTCAACAAATTCAATGTCAACTTGTATAGGCACCTACTGAGCAAAGCAGTAAAACCACTAGTTTTTTCAAGTTCCAAATACACCACATCACAGCCAATTGATTTTATGTACATAGCATGCAGCTAAAAGTATGTAATGCCTATAGCCAGAACTGAGCTTTCATTGTGGAAGGAAGGGATTTGCAGGGGAAGGGACTAACTCAAGAGCAACAAGGTCATGCAGTTCATAATCACCCAATTTTGTAATGCCTGAGGTAATTTCAGAGCTCTCTACAATGTTGCTTGAAAAAACATCAATCTGCACAATAACAACAATGCCACATCATCAACCCTTGGAAGGCATCAGTATACAATGGTCTGTAGACAACCTATCACACCAGAGATTATTGTGCTGTCAAAATTGTGATGCTTGCTTTGGACATTCTGGAGCTGGTGCTGATTTGACTTGCTGATGACAATTGTAGAAATAGTACTCAGACTGGCATGAACAGCAAGTTTTGGACAAGTGCCTTACATCCTCTCGTGTGGTATCTGAAAGGAGGGTGATCACGTTGTTTTGAATTTTCACAATCATGCCAGTTGCACCCTCATGCTTCCCAGCTATCACTTTGACATGGTCACCTGTTTTGAAAAACTTACATAGTTGTCTATCTTTGAATGTCAAAGTCCCCTGCAAGAATCATGATGTAAGTCAGCGTGAATCCCACATGATATCCCTGCCATGTCTCATTGGTGATAGAGATCAGGGTTTGTTAAGTACAAGACAGAGCAAATGAAAATTAGAAATGCAAACTAAATGCATATCAACAGCTTGATGTAGATGGCAATCTGCATTGATATTGAAGTGTGCACATAAAAGAATGACGCATAGATGCTTTCAGTCAGTGCCTCTCCAAACAGACCCAAAATTATTACCTTTAGATCCTTGTTTTTTGGCCGAATGAAAACACTGTCATCATCCACCTTCTCCACAATACCCATAAGATTGCGCAAATCACCTTCAACAACCACAACTGTATCCCCTTTCATAAACTGACCTCGGGTCTTTGCTGCCGCTGGAGGCAGCCCCATTGCCTCTAATCCATCCTCTCCTGGTTTCTGAAACTTCTGCAGTTCATCCAGAGATGGTTCGATGCCCTTTGCATCTATGGTTTTCAATGACACATTTTTGTAGAAGTAGCCATCCTTGAACATCAAGCCACCAAAGTAATCAAAAAACTCCCCTGTGGCTCCATCACGCTTGCGATCCACTGGTATTCTCAGATCTCTGAATGAATCACAAGGAATGTCAAACAACCAGTTCACATCACAAATGTTTGTGAAAATTTGACCTGGTATTCAGAAGTTGTAGCTGCACATTTCTGGTGATTTGGTTAACAGGCAAGGATAAGTTATTACAAAAGAATGTTGGTGCAAATGGATTGAAGGATCCATTTGATGTCCATTGGTTCCAACTTCTAAAGCAGAATATGCATCCCTTAATTCAGAAGCACTCTCTTGTTTGGGACACTATTTTTACTCCAACAATTGTCCCAAATTCAGCAGGTACATACTTGACTTCTTGAATGCTAATGAAGCGAGGAGCAGGCTTTGGCCGCTTTTTCATGTCATCTCGTCCCTCCTAGAAACAGTAACAAAATAAGAAAAGGAAAGGTTGTTAAACAGTCATACAGTTGTGAAACTGCATATAGTCCACGACCATATTCAGAACAAACCATCTCACCTTTATTTCTTTCTTGATGGAACATATCTCTCATAAGAATCAAGAAATCTCCATGATGCAACAGACAAAAACAGTATAAGCTTGTCTTAGCAAATCAATAGGAAACTAAAGCATCAGACAAAAAGCACAGAGATCACAGGTAGGTTTAAGAATCCATCAAGAACCTCTTCACAAGATGTGAGGGAAGTAACCAGCACAGTACTAAGAATTCAAACTCTCCTACATCTACATTTACCCCACAGCAGATGAAACACAACGTGCACAAACCAAACCCAAAAAACTACTGAAGTTTGAACAATACAACCTCACCTCATCATGTTCAGAGAAGAGCAGAAAATAGTCCACTTACAAGCTTTGCAGCCAATGCTTGGAGGTCAATTCTTGGAATTAACTTGATTTGAGCACGCTGTCGTACATGATCTACATCAACAACCTGAAAATACAGAAAACTTCAGTATAGTTCATAGCACAAATTTTCAAATTGTCCGAAGCAGGACTGAAGCTTCACAACTTTGGCTCCACAGAGTGAGCATGAAAACATGAATGGCAGGAAGTAGTCTCACCTTTGCAAGGTCACCTTTATAGATTCCAGTCTTCACCCTGATCCATGTATTTTGGTCAATTTCCACAGACTTCTTCTCCACCGACAACACATCTGTCATCTCCTTGATGGGAACCAATGTTACCTTTTGAGAATAGATCATGCGCATCCCTCTACAGGCCTGTACAGAACAAGCAACCCTTTTTGCATTGGGAGCCTGACAGGAGTGAACAACAAAAATGAGCTATTCCTATGCCTTCAATTCCTCAGATGACAGGTTCCCCCTTTAGTAGGTACAAGATCAAAAGCATAATCTCAGATGAGTGTGAGATGACAATTTTCTCTCAAGGATACCAAATTTGGACAAAATTTTAGTGAAGAAAATCACGTGCAGCATGAGTTTCTCAAAGATAGTTTCCTTCCCAGCATAGTTTTCTTTTTAGCAGAATTCAAGTGAGAGATCTATAACCTGCTTGGAACCCTTAAATCAGAAACTTAGAAGACAAATAGCAATCAAAACAGCATGATTAACTCAAAAAGAAAGAAAAGTGAGCAATGCAACAGCCAGCCACCCAAATCATACTTAGCTTAATTACAATCTCAAAAGAATCATCTGTAAGAACAATGCCCCTCCTTGAGGGAGTATCTTCATTAAGCTGCTGGGAAATACCTGCCTCACATAAGCTTCCTTATCTGACTCTATATAAAGGTAACCTTTCAGATGATCCAGTGCGACAGCAGACTTGATTAGCATTGGCTGGTTCTGAGCTTCACAATCAATGTATTTTTGCATCAGACAGATTGCTGCTTCGCGCTCATGTCCAAGCTGCAATCGCAAACACCCTTTGTCAGGTAACATCCAATTTGCTCTCATGTACCAACTGTTCATCAAACCCAAACTCAAGCACCTCCCATTTCAGCATCTAACAATCATACACAGACATTGCAATTGAAAGTGCATGCCTCCAGATTGATCCTACAAAAGAGTAGCCTACAGAAAGCTTTTCTAGCTTGGGTTCAAGAACAGAGGGATAGTCAAGTACCAAACACTTCACCATCCAAAGCTTCGGATCCTTGACAGATGGAAGTAGGGCCTGCTGTTCCACCTCAGTGGTTTCTGCCTCATCATACTCCTCATACTCCTGGCACAAGTACAAGTTCCTCAAGATGAAAACAGAAGGCAAACCAGAGATCCACAGGTCATGGTAGATAAATTCACAGAACCCATTAAATTGCTGACAATGCTTCAAAACATCAATTCGAAACTAACATGACAATGAGTCCAACCATAACTTTATGAGAGTCACTCACTAAGTGTGAGACCATCACCTTTATCATCAATAGTAGTGACCAGCTGCCATGACTACCCACAGATTTACATAACCATACACATACAGTTCGTAGTATAAAGTTTTCAAATCCAGCCTTTAGAACACCAGATTAATGTTGTTGGTGAAACAAGAACAGATCCTCAATCCAGCTTTAGGCCAACTTTTCAATAGAGATTCTGAATTAACTTCTCAACATCCTCCAAATCTAACCTGTCGACCATATCGTTGTTGGATGAACTTCTCAAGGTCCTCAACATCTCCTTCCTGGTCATCTCGTGGAAGCAGTGAGCGGTGATGACTTCGTCGTGTGTCCCCCTCCTCAACAATTTCATTGCCTCGGTCAATAAAATCTGTCAATCCACAACTCAAAATGATTCAAATTAAGATCAGTACATGTCAATGTTTCCATGACCTTCTGCATAAGGAATCCATGGGACACTGAAGTTGAAAATAAGAGTAGTGATTTGTGACCCACAAATTTATCAGATTTCTGTGAGAAGATAAAAAGCAACTTCTGTCTTCCATTATGGGACAGCAACAGAACTTGACCTTGGCCAAGTCCCTGATTATGATGCAGGTAAAGTCTACCAGGTCATTTGGCAATTGTTTTACATCAGTTAGTTCTGCTTGCACTTGAGTCGTCCTTATCCTTCCACTTAACGGACAGGTACATTTGAATCATCTGCCAAAGAAGTATCCTACAAGTTCTTTCTGAAACCTGAGAGAAATATTAGATGAATAAAACTTGTGGCTACCTTCTTCTTCATCCTCCTCCTCTTCTTCCTCATCACTTGCAACAGCGGCAGTATCATCTATGAACTCTGAACCACGCCTTTGTTTACGTTTTCTGGGTGCCACTTCCTCTTCTTCATCTTCATCTTCCTCTGCAACATCATCGATGAATTGGGAGCCCTGTTCATGGCCATGCAGTTCAGGTCCCAAACTGTATAAGTTGCAAGACAGAGCAGAGAGAAAGGCAAAGTCACCAACACTTCACTTCTAATTGCCAATCAACAACAGTTGGGAACTGTCAACACCACTAAAAGAAATGATTGCAGGGAGGAACCACACTAAAACAGTTTGCATACCTGGTCTACATGAAAATAGACTAATAAAGACACTAAAACACTAAAACACTTTGCATAGCTTGTACAAGTATAATAGCTTCAGCTTTGCATACTTGCATAGCTTGCTCTACATGAAAATAGACTAATAAAGACAATTGCTTGGGAATCCTATAACATAATACCAAAAAATCACAAGCACCTTATATTTGCGTTTGCGGCTTCTTTCTTCTTCTTCCTCTTCTTCTTCATCCTCGTCCTCCAGTTCCTCTTCTTCCTCAGGTTCCTCCTCCTCCTCCTCTACATCTTCAGCCTCTGCCTCCTCCTCGTCCACCTCTTCAGCTTCATCATCATCATAATGCTTGCTTGCTTTTGCCATGATGCAAAGCTCTCAAAATCAACCCCAAATCCTGGCAAAGAGAGACATAGAAAGGGGTTAACATTCCTGATGGTGAGCTGCACAAGTAGACATTACCCAAGGCACTACCACATGTACTTTAGTCTCTCTCTGGCCTTTGGAAAACACCACTTTTGAGAAAGATTGTTGAATCACTAAGGTATACAATCTCTCTGCATTTGAAGCCACAGTACCACAGTCTAACCACTAAGGTACAGAGAAACAAAAGTACCATCAACTTCAAATCACACCCTGAAATGGGCACATAGTTGATCAACCACAAGATGGTCAAGATTCCAAGACCATTAGTGGGCACTGCACTGCAGTTGAATGTTCTTGAATTATTATTTTTCTAGGACAAGAAGAAACTAAGACAATAGGACTGGAAATATATGCCAATAGAACATTTCGGAGGAGGCAGTGTTTGCAGTGAAAAGGGTTTCAACAGACTGGTCAACTGTTGTTCTCACTGCACAACACAAAACCCTAATAGGTGTACAAAATAATCTCCTGTACACAAACTTAAGCAAGAACACTGCACCCACACAACTTCCTTGCTAGTGTTCACGATTCTAGTTTAGGAGTTTTCACAAACCAGGAGATTGCCACTACCTTGTGCGTCATAAAATGTGGGTTGAATGACACAATCCAACAATGCGGAGACCAAACACTTGATACTGCAACCATGGTTTTGATAGTTCACATCTCACGGCAACCACTACTACATAAGCTTTTTGGCTCAACCTACCAGCCTTCTCCTTTCTTCCCTCCCTCACACAAAAGAAAAAAATTAAAGAAGAAGCTATAATCCCGCCCGCAACAAAACCCACATACGCAAAGGATTAGGGTTACAAGAGCATTTCAAGTGAACCAAACAAAACACAAACATCTCTAAGGTACGAAACACAAATACAGCCCACCTTTTTTTTCTCACCAGGATTAGCTAAAGCGAAAAAGCAGGTCGCCAAACGGTCTCTCCGCGCCTCTTCCCCGAATTCCTCCGTCGAAACCAACACACACTGCTGCTGCAACAAAAGAACTTGCGGCTGCTACAGTACCACAAAATATAGGAAGCGAGAAACCAATAAAAGAAAAGCCAAGCTTTCTTCCCCACCAATCCAGCACTCCCGCGGCTCTTCCGCCCGTCCTCAGCCGCAGCAGCAACGATTCTCTTCAAGCTCTTCGCCTTCCCCCGCCTCCCGTCCCTCACCGAAAACACCGAGTACGTGAAGAGTGGGCCACGATCGAGGGTTGTTCAAGTGCGAGAGTTGTTCCCCGTTCGACATTGTGCGTTTGCTCGGGTTCGAACTTCGTTCCCGATCCTCACTCTTAAGTACAGTTCATAGGTATACGGTTTTGTTTTCGAAGATTTTATTTTTTTCCTATCACTATATTTTAGAAATTTCCATACATAATGTTTAAAGCAAATTCCTGAATTCTTTTCCATCAATATGTTTCATTTGAATTTCTATGCATATGGTTTTCATACATAATATTTTCTCATACATATATGGTTTTTATTTCTATAGACATATTTTATTTCCTTAGAATTTTTCCCAACAACGTTTTTTTAAATTCCATACATATGTCATTTCAAAAAAAAAATTTCCCATACATATCATTTTCTCCCCACATAATTAACCCCAAAAAAAAAAAAAAAAATTGTTTTTAAACATGTGTTTCTTCCATCAATGTTTTTTTTCCCCCAAGATATGTTTCTTTTCGATATTTAATATGTGTTTTCTTCATAGATATACCAAGCTTTTTTTTTCCATAGATTTTTTTTTTAATTCATGGATTGGTTTTTCAAATATATATTGTCATATTCTTTTAATGATACTTTTAATCATTCACATTTAGTGTTAAATCAATGTTGCATTTTCTTAATTTTTGGGTGCATTTATATGTTGGGTAAAATTGACAATGGTGTGCCATCCTTCTTGCTAAGTGGTATTAATTTGGTGTAAGCATTTTTGATAGTTAACATCTAGGCCTAACCCAAGTTTTGAGTTTTTTACTCAATCTTATGTAAAGAGATGAAAAAGGACTCTTTACCTCAATGTTAAAAGAGTTAAAGAGCAAAATCTTGATTGTAAGGGTTAAGTCAATATATATTACATTTAATATTAATTGTAATAATCAATCTTAATTGTGGTCATTAACCATTAACATTCATCATAACTTTTTTTTTCATTTGACCAAGGTTTTCTAATGGCTATACATGTTGTTTTTTAGAGACAATATTTGCAATTATCTTACATTTTTGTTATGTATAATTGACAACTTGCAATAGATGCAATAAGAAATATGGCATCCAAGAAAAATTCAAGATAACATATAGTTGTGACATAAAAATTGTTAAGTGTGACAAATTGGCTACATTGTGTTTTCACATGTACAAAATTCGACAATCTTTTCAATAGAAATGTATGTGTATTGACAATCATTTCAAACATTATGTACAAAATGTGGTAACAAGATTTTTTTGCAATCCACTTTCTATGCTCATAAATATATTCATGGGGAAGGATCCAACCTTAATTGTCTCAGCACCCTACCTCTTACAACCTAGGCTAAATCCACACAAGCAACACTTGTGACAACCTTCTTTGAATTCCCATATAAGTTCCACATAAAATTCAAAAATCAATCAACAAAATGCATATCAAATGGAAATAAAAAACCAACAAACATTCAATCAAACAGCTTGAGCAAGGTGCAAATCAACTTGAACAAAAAAAACTAGCAAGCAACTAGACATGCATAAGGTACATATAAAGCTTATAATGCTCTAGATGTTTTTATACATCTAAATCATATAAAAAAATAGAAAAAGAGTTGGAAACATTATGGCTACAAATTACAAATCAAAACTTAACTTCAGTACTTATTTAATTATTACATACAAGCTACAACTTGAACTAAAAAATGTGTAAAAACCTCAAATATGTAACATTAAGACTTCAAAAAATATTAAACATTCATTACATACTTATATTTCCTATCTTATCAATCCTTGATTACATCTCCAAATGGAAAAAACATAATGGAATAATGATTCTGAAAAAAACATTTTTATAATCAAATGTCATAGACACTAACATTGAACATGATCACATGATGAATGGAGTTCATTCACATGGATTTCCATCCATGACTTCACAGTTCACTCATAATTCATTTGTAATTCATTTACAATTAACCTTTGATTCACTCATAATTAACTCCCAATTCATTTACAATTAATTTTTAGTTGATTCATAGTTAACTTTTAATTAATTCTTAATTAATCATAATTAACTTGTAATTCACTTTACATAAGAAGTGATTATAATATATTAGTTAATGAACACATGAAAACTTTCATGGAAGTTTATTTGAATTAACTCCCCAAAGGACTACAAATAATGCAAGACGTTCAATTTGTTCAACATTAGTCTGAAATATAATCTTACACCATAGTTTTGTTATGTTTTTCTTATGTTCACATTTTCTTGCTTCATCATAATAAAAATTTGTTTGTACTTTGGTTTTGCACATGTCATATACTTAAATTTAGCCTTTATGTTCTTGTCTTGGTTCTTTTGTGTTAAGTTTTGGATTTAAATTTAAATTTATCCTTTCATCATCTATCTTTGTAATGTTTATGTTCGTTACACCAAATCAAAATGATTTGTCAATTAGTTTTGAGGTTTAGATTTCATAAAACACAAGATTGAAAAACAAGATGGTTCATCTTTGATGCTACCCAATATCATCATTATTCCACCAATTGAAGTACTTTGATAATTGTTGTTATAACACATAATAAAAGGATAGATTTAACCACATTTTGGTCACATGATTGTAGTTCAAAAGAGGCTTTAAAACTTGTATACAATTTGTTTCCATAATCGCCTTAAAATGGCCGGCTCCCATGTCAAATTTCTATTCATTCAATAGGGTAGGTATTTTCACACCTTCGTAACCAAACAATTGTTTTTCAAAACAATATTGTGACTTTAGTAAGGCTAGATGGGCAAGGAATGTGGACTCTACATCAAAAATTTAACCAATATTTGGGATATTGATGATTCTAATAACATTCAATGACTTTGGGGAAATGTTTTTTGATCAAACTCATTAATGAAAGTAATTGCTACAACTAAACATGCAACCAATTATCACAAGTGAACATTAGAAAAAGCCCTAATGAGGGGCACTTTCAATGGATTTGGTATTGTTAACCTTGGGAGAACAAAATTGCATATATTAATGCTTGTGAAATTACATTAATCCACCAAGTTGACAACAACTTGTCATTGTCACAATCCACAAGATCTAGAAAACCTTAAATTATTCATCAATGTATTTTTCTAGATCATTAAAAATAATGTACAACCTATTTTCCTCTTATCCTCTTCATTTGTCCCATTGCAGTTGTAAAGGTGTTTAGTCTTGTTCGTTATTTTTTGAAAAATATTTAAAGACAAATTGGTAGATATGCACAACACATTTTCATTGTTCCCACAAAATCAAAACAAATGTGTCACGATTTAAAACAAATTTTATGAATTCATGCATGACCTCCAACATAGGCATGATGTAATAAAAGCCCATGCATGACAACCTCAACATCAAACAAAAAAAGTTAGTATTTACAACTTTAATGGCATGGAAGTCTTCATTCATTCAAATTAACAAAGATGCGTACTTTATAAAGACCTGTTTTATAAAATATTTAACATAGAGACACTTATTCTTTACATTGCAAAATAACTTATTCAATTGTGCAACTTACACTCCTCAAGTTGCCTCTTGGGTGAAGAGGAGAAATATGTATGTGGCTTTTAAAAGCTCCTTAATCTTCTATCCCAAGGACTACTTGAAGTTGCTTAAATAAACATGTTTATTAGATGTGTAACATAATAACTAGTAGATATTAGCCAAAATGTAACCACTCCATTTGTGACTACATGCAATTTGTAGTTATTTGCAAATAGGTTTCAGAATATTTGCAACTATAAAACCAAATTTCAACTATTTTGGTCATTCTCAAAACTATGATGTAACTATTAGAAACTTCATTCTATTGGTTGAATGGATTTAGATTTATTTTCATCCATTAATAGGTTGATATGTCCCATTAATCACAATAGTCACAAAATTAGTTGCATCCTAAAGGTATTCTACACTAACATAAGGGTGTATTTTTATGTATGTATTAAAATTATATTTACAATATGTGTGTGTGTGTGTGTACAATAAATATGCATATGTATGTATATTGTTCATATAATGAATCTCAACATCAATATTTGAATTTGAAATTTTTATTATGCAATCTAATTTTTTGATTTAATAAAAAATCATAACTAGGGTCTAAAAATTATTATTCAAATTTGAAAATTGATATCTAAATTCTAAAAGCTCTTATTTGAATTCTGAAAATTATATTTGCATCTGAAAATTGTTAATTCAATTCTGAAAACGATATTTGAATTTTAAAATTGTTGTTTTAATTTGAAATTTAAAATATGAATGTTTTAAAAAATTAGTTGTATTCAAAAATATATGTTTAAGTCTAAAATTATAATTCCAATTATGAAATTTTTATTTAAACATTATAATCAATGTTTCAATTTTGAAATTTGCTATTGGAGTTTTTTTTGAATTATTGAATTTTTAAAAATTATTTGAATCCGAAATTTAATATTTTAATTCAAAAATTTGTTATTGGAATTGTTTTTATTTGAATTTGAATTTTAAATTTGATATTTGAATCTGAAAATTTCTATTTCAATGTTTTAAAACATTATTTGAATATGCAATTTTCTATTTAAATTCAAAAAGCTTATTTGATCTAAAAATTGATATTTGAATTCTAAATGATTATTTTCAAATCTATGAATTAGTATTTCAATTCAGAAAATTATTAATTGATTCTAAAAATGGACATTTTAGTCTTGAAAATTTTTATTTAAACTCTGAAAAATTTGTATTTAGATTTTAAATAATCATTTGATTTGAACCTTGAAATATCAATTCCAAATTATTATTTTGAATCCTCAAAATTAATATTTCAATTCTGAATTTTTTTCATTGAGTTTAAAAATGAACATTTCAATTTTCAATATTGTTATTTGAATCTGAAAATTGACATTTCAATTCTGAAATTTTTTATTTAAATTCAAAACAACTTATTGGATCTAAAAATTCATATTTGAATTCTAAATTATTATTTTCAAATAATTTTTTTAAATTTCAGTTCAAAAATTACAATTGAATCTAAAACTCGACATTTTGATTTTGAATATTTTATTTGAATATGAAATTTTATATTTAAATTTTGAATTTTTTAAATTAAATATTTAAGAAATTATTTGACTTGAAAGTTAAAATTTGAATTCCAAATTATTATTTTGGATTCTCAAACCTAATATTTCAATTCAAAAAATTATTAATTGAGTCTAAAAATGGACATTTCAATTTTGGATATTGTTATTTGAATCTGAAAATTGACATTTCAATTTCGAAACTTGTTACTTAAATTCAAAAACTTTATTTCATCTAAAATTTGATATTTGATTTTTGAATTACTATTTTGGAATCTAAAATTTATATTTTAATTCAGACATTTATTGATTGAGTTTTAAGGTGTTTTTTATTAGTGTTGTCCATAGTTAATCAATTTCATAAATAATTATAAATGATTTTTTTATTAATTATAAGTTACTCTAAATAAACATTGTTATAACATATAATTTTATATTATATGATTTATATTCTTGCAATAAAACAAATTAGTTATTGTAAGAACTTGTAGCTACAAGAATTATTTACATGGGTGAAATTTATGGAAAACATTAATAGGTACTTCAACTAGTTTGCCAATAACTTGGTCATACTTGTAGCCTTCAAAATGCAACCGGTATGTAACTAGTTCATTTAGGTAAGCTTCTTCGTCTGCATAAGTAATCTCCAAACTGTTTTGGATCTATTTTTCAATAATCTCCTAAATAGTTTACCACCATTTTTTCCACTTCAAGTTTTTATTAGTCGATGTTTAGTTTTATACATGGCGATATGTTGACTGAATGCACTAATCATTACTCATTTATGAATTGCTCCTTGGTTACAACCTAAAGAAAAGGTTCTTTTTATTGCTTCATAAAAATATTATTCTCGTCTTCCCCCTCAACAGGTTGTGGTTTTGGATAATCAATAGGTGTATCCTCCTTTGCTAACCCTATTGCAATTTGTTTTTAATGTTTAGTCCACCAAGTCAATTCTATTGACTTTTGTGTCAACATAATGGAACACCAATTGATTTTTTTTCCTTGTTTGCCAAGTTCATAGTGATGGCAATATGGTTGCTAAAATATGTTAACCTTTCTCGTTGTAAATAATTTGTAAAATTGTTGCAAACCTAACATGATATTCTTCTTTCATTAGATGACGTTCCACTACTCTTTATTAACGAATGCATCTAGTCCAACTATGTTTAAAAGGGCCATTTGAGCTTCTTTGACCAACATGTTTACTGCATCAACCATTCCTTTAACATTGACGCCAAACTGCTTCATGATTAACATTTGATCAATGGTGATTTTCTCATCACAAATAATGGCTCAAATTCATCCATACTCTTTAGACTCCCATGTGTGCAAAAACTCCTCCAATAGGTCTAGTATTGGAATTGTCCAATAAACAGCAAACAAGCCACCCAAACAGCTCACTCAACCCATTATCGTTCTTTAGATCCCATCTAGATCCACCAAAGCATTTTTTGAATTTCTTTCATTTTAGCAAATGTTTGTTTCAAAGTTATTTTGGTAGGTGAACTGCCCTCCTTTGCATATTCCTTCCCCTTGCACCTCATCATGTACTTGGACTGGGCCTAGATAGGTAAAACAATAGGCATGTTAGGAAAACCAACTTCTATGTCAAAGAATCTTCTTTCGACCAATATTGATGAAAATTATGCCGATTGTTAAACTTCAACAAGTCGTTCTATCTTTTTTCTTTTTTTACAGCTTTTCTTCAACCCATTCTTCCTCCTCAAAATCACTAATAATGACAAATGTAAGTGTAAGAGGTGAAAATTGTTTTTGAAAACCTTGCAATGTTTCTTCAAGTCCTTCTCCCACAATAGCAACACGTTTTAATGCTTCAAAAATTTCATTTTCCACGTCTCCCCCTTCCCTAAAACTCTCACTACTTTTGAAATACAAGAGGTGGCCTTGATGCAAGTGGTTCAATGTATATTGCTTCAATTGCTTTAAAAACTTCCTCTCCCTATGCAATTTTCTTTCTTTGCCTCCCTTTTTTTTTCTTTCAACTAATCCAAGGCACTAATTGCTTCATTTTGATGCAACAAAGAATATAAAGAAATCTAGAATGAAAAAATGAAAAAACATTTGAAAGGACATGCCAATTCTTTGTACTGCAACTATAAAGTGAAAAATTGTGGCATTTAAAACACAATGCAACTTCTAGGGCATACTTGCCTTAAAGAATTGACACCTATAATTAGGTTTACTAAAATAACATTATTTCATGTGGAATTAAGGTTAACAAGTTGGTTCTCATTGGTTCTTTTATCAATAGCTCATTATCACCCATTTGAACCAATTTTGGTTCAGATAAATCATTACTCATTTTTCTTTAAGTCATGTTGTTCGTTGTCAAACCTCTAATGTTAAACTAAACTAGTTCTTCGATGAACAAGTTACCACGATGGGTTATCTCAACCGGTTTTTCTTTTGAGAAATTATTAAAATGGGTTTCTTCAATTTATTGTTTGGTGGACAGGTTGTTAGAATGGGTTACTTCCACTGGTTCCTTTGGTAGAAAATCACTAGGCTTACCTAGAACAAGTTGAGGTGTTTGATCCTCCATAAATCTATAAGGTTTCAACTTGTTAATGTTAACCAATACTAAATTAGGATTAAATTTATCAATAGTCACTAGTAGTATTATATTATTTGGTAAACAATATTGAATCCTATATGGTCCAAACCATCATCTTTGAAACTTACGGTTATGTGTTTTGATAACCCTTAGAAACCATAAAAGATAATTTTTAAACTAGTATTTTAACTCAATGTACTTATTGTGAAACCATAACGACTAGTTCCATTAGTTATAAGCTATCAAGTCCTATGCTACTAATTAGTTCTCTTGAAGTTACTCTAGTTCTGATAGGTGATTACTTAAAACTCTAACAAGTTTTGGATCATAGGTCTACCATAGCTTAAATGGCAACATGTACTTTGTACATAATAACGGGTATAATCCATAGACAAATTGAAATGGAGTGTGATTAGTTCCAACCTTAAAAACAATTTTATAAGATAATAGAATTATGGATAGGTATTCATCTTAGTCATTCCAATTCTCATTCACCAATTTTGTGAGCAATGTACCAAAGACTTTGTCAATAGATTCACCTTATCCATTCCCTTGTGGATAATAGATAATAAAAGTTGGTATGTTTCAAGATAAAATGATCGGTTAAATAACAAATAACATCATTAATGAAATGAGTACCTTGATTTGTCACAATAATAAGTGGAAAACCAAACCGGGTGAGAATATGGTCATATAAGAATTTCACAATAATAGCAATTATATTGATGCGCAAAGCTCTAGCCTCCACCCATTTGGTAACATAATTAGTGCCAACTAAAATGTATTGGTTGCGAAAATAATGACTTGCCGATTTAATAGGTCTGATAAAATCTAGTCCCCATTTTTGGAAAGGTTCTTCAACCAAATTAATGATCAACTTTGCCATATTTTGTGTTAACATGTTCCTTATTCATTGGCACAAATCACAAGTTTAATAAAATTCATGAATATTTATGTTCATGGTTGGCCACCAATAACCGGCATCAAGGATCTTCCTCATCATGATGTGTGAAGAAAAATGTCCTCCACCAACTCCACTATGTAACTCATGTAATATAATTCACACCTGTTCATGTTACAAAGCATGACGAAACTTGTTATCTTGTCCAAATTTGTAAAAAATCCTATTTTGTAAAATAAATTATTTAACTCTCTGAGCTAAATATTGTCTCTATGAAATTATGAATGTCTTTGGCATCATTCCTTTTGGCATGTAATCATAAAGATTTTATAACCACTTTGGTTGTAAAATGAACATGTGAACATCGGTGGTTTGATCAGGTACACCAACCAGTTCTCCTTGGTTGGGCAATCTACTTAATGCACCACCCATCAAATGGGATCTACCAGGCTTATAGACAATTTGAAGTCATACTCCAAAAATAACAATAACCACCTAGTTATTATGCCAAAAACTTGTGGCTTATTAACTAGGTACACAAGGGCCATGTGGTCAACATAAAATATAAACTAGTTACCTAGTAAATAATGTCTAAATTTGTGTGAAGCATAGACCATAACTAAGCTTCCCTCTAAGTAATAATATAGTTTCTCTCAATTACATTTAATAATTTGGAGGCATGCATAACTAATTTATCAAACTTACTAGTTGGGTTATGTGCAAGTATGGTTCCTAATACTAACTGAAATGCATCTATATGAACATGAAACTCAAGCTCCTAGTTTGGATTGATCCAAATAGGGGCTTGTTAATACCAATTCTTAATTTCCTTCCAAGCATTTTGGCATTTTTCAATCCACTCAAAGACTTCAAACTTTTTGAGTAGCTTATTGATAAGAGACAAAATTGAAGCAAAATTTTTTATGAAGCACCTATAAAACAAGGCCATCCCGTTAAAAACTTGGATCTCCTAGGGGGTAGTAAGTACTAGCATGTTTACTAAGGTTTTAACCTTTTTAGGATCCATGACTTTGCCTTTTTTGGACACTATGAAACTTAAGATGGTTTTTGAAAACAACATGAATGCACACTTGTCTAGGGTTAAATTAATACCAAACTTTTTACATTTAAGAAAACATTTCTTTAATTTCTCAAGGTGAGTTGACAAGTCACTGAAAATCGTGAAGTCATCAAGAAAAATCTTCATGAATACATCAATGTACTCATAAAAAGCTTTAGTTACTACCTTTAATAGGTGGGCGGTCCATTTTGACACCAAATGGCATCAAAACCCACAAAAAAACCCTTTAGTCTATCAAAAAGGTGGTTTTGTATTAATCTTCTAATGCAATTGATATCTAATGATATCATGAAAACCTATCCAAAAGGGTATAAACTTCATGCCCAACAATTGTGTTGATGACCTCACCCATGAAAGGCAACAAGTAAGGGTCCTTCTTTGTTGTTGCATTGAGTTTCCTAAAATCAACACAAATCCTCAACTTTCCATTCTTTTTAAGAACAACTACTATTGGAGACAACCAAGTTATTTCCTCAATTGGTTTGATAAAACCAGCAACAAATACTTGTCTATATTTTCCTTGACAACAGCAACATGATTGGGATTCAACTAGTACCTTGTTTGATGAGTGGGTGGTACTATGGTATCTAATTCAATCTAATGTTGAACAATCTTTGGTGGAATACCTTTCATATTTTTATATGTCTAGGCAAATACATCTTTGAACTCCTTTAAAAGCTCAATCACACAATCTATGATAATCGGTTCAAGTGTAGAGTTCATTTTCACCTGTTACATGTTCTCCTTGGTACTCAAATTGATTTTGGTTAAGTGCTCCTCCTCAGTAATTATCCAACCTACTATGGTTAGATCTTGTACTCACTTTCAAGCAAGTGTTTCATCAATAATCATCTCTCCAAGCTCTGAATGGAAGAAAGTTTTAAGTAAATGTTGTTTAATAGTGTTAGGCGGTATAATTAATTTCCCAACTAGTACATCTATCAATTTAATAAGTTGGTTTTGGATTGGTTCTACTATACCAAGGTCTGGTATGTAGATTGGTGTAGGAACATGTTTAATATGAATAGGTATTGCTATGGTTCCCACTGATAATTTTTTGGCAAACATCACATCATCTTCTTCATCAAATATTCTGAAATGGAAATCATAACAAATTAAGACTTCTAGTCTTTTTGTTTGAACACCAAGTTTCTTGGTAACAAGTACGGTTCTTATTATATTGGTTCCTTGTATGGTAATAATATTAGTTACTCGATTGTGGGATACTTTTGCATCTCTCAACCATGGGCGTCCTAGTAACATTAAGTAATTAAAATCTAGTACATTGTTATTGATAATAATAAAGTAACTATATAGGGAATTCCATGAACAAATATCTCTAAATCCCTAATAAGACCAAGTGGTTTGGCTATGGTTTGATTTGCCATATGTAGATTATAAGGTGTTGGATTAGGTTTTGACAAACTTAATTGTACTCTCAAGTTTTCAACAACAATGTTTACTCCAAATCCTCCATTAATAAGCACATCATCAATAAAGATTTTACCAACTTAGACTTGAATCATGACCATCTAATGATCAATAGCCATTGTTTCACATGTAGGTTCAAGTTGGACTAGTTGAACAAACTTAATTGGTTTGGAAATGTACCATTTGATGTTTGGCACAATCTTCAAAAGTTGCCCCAAGTTGATAACATATATAGTCTCTAGAACTTGAATATTGATTTTTTCAAAATCTCCTCCAAAGTCTTTTATGGTGATATTGTTTATGGAATCAACTAAACATGTTGCTTACTAATAACTAATTGATTTACTAGTTTTAGTAGACCAACCCAATTCGAATGAAGTGGTCTGATTAAATCAATGAATGCTTGCGATGTAGAGTCATTTCCTTATAACTCCCTAATAGTATGAACAAAGGAATCACACAATTTTTCTTTTGTTTACTAATCAGCAGTTGGTTTTGCCTTCATTGACTCACGTTCTTTAATAACCTTTTGCTCTAATACTTGGCTATGTGTCATAACAACAACTACATTGATTGGTACATTATCAGGTTTAGGTTTTTTGTTACTATGGTGCCAATAATGGTTAGCTTAGTCTATAACATGTTTTGAACTTTTGTTTTTTTAGGATAATCAAGTGCATGATATTCATAACTATAATAAATAATACAAATATATCTCAATGGCACTTTAGCTGGCTTAATAGGTTGTGCAATCACTTCAACCATTGGTTCAACAACATTAATGGGTACAATAGGTATTGCCGATTTTTCTTTCTTCTTATTATGACATGTTTCTTTTGCATGACCTATTTTACCATAATCTGAATAGGTTAATTGTTGCCTAGCAGTGGTATAAGTGACTATGGGTTGTGCAACTAGTTTGGACTCTGGTTGAATTATCAAAACATTGTAATTTGTTATAATTGGTCCATTTTCCTCACAAATTACTACAGCTTTCTCATGTTTGATCAGGGTATCTCCCATCATACATGTTGTTGCCAATCTAAGGTATGGTTGGAAACCTACTTTGAAAATAATTATAAGGAAAACATTAGTAGTTTTCATTTGTAAACAATTAGCTAGTTTAAACAAATATTCATAGTAGACTCATATTTGTTCGTCAACTTGTTGTTAGAGATTCTTCAATTGCATATTTATTTTTTCATCATTTTTCACAGTCCGAAAGCACTTAAAAAATGTCTGTTCCAACTCATCAAATGTGCAATTAAGATGATTTTGTATGAAGTTTTCACCCCATTCTGAAATGTTATTTCACAAAGTGAAACCAAACAGGTTGATGATATTAACTTCCATAGTTTCACCATTGGCTTTGATTGCCCTTTTGAAAACTTTAATGTGAGCATCACAATTTACTATCACATATGTGGGATATTAAAACTTCCGATATGGTAATTTATTGGATGGTTCAAATCAAATTGGAACCGGTTGATACCATGGTGGCATGAATATCCTTGGATCAGGTGCTTGCCATCCATAAAATCCAACATGTGGATTAGGTGGTGGTCTTCTAGGTGGGTTTCAATCATGTGTTCCTCCTCTTGGCAATCCTCCATTAGACAAACCTTTAGGCGGTTCTCCACCTGACTATATATATGAATTAACCCTTTTAGGATGTTAGATTGGAACACTATTACCATACATAAGTAGTATAACGGCAATAGGTATATTGACAAGTAGAGTTGTTGCCATTGTTTGTTGAACAAGTACACCACCTCTTATGATGAGAAATGGTTGTTTTAGTCCAAATGTTGGAACTCTGACAAGATGTTGGTTTTACACCAATTGTTTAATAGGTGGCATTGGTTTTGATTGAGTAACACTAATTGCACAAGTTTTCTTTCTTCCAAAAATCAATGGATCAAGCTCCTTGATTCCCAAATAATACATAAAATACATGTTAGGATCCATAGGTACAAAGGATGGAACCATATTGTACTACATCAAGTATGGTACAATTTTAGGTTGCCCTGCTATTAATGGTGTAATAGGTTGTGGTCGAATTTGTTGCACATGTACACCAACATGTGTCGCTGGTGTGTTTGGTACCACAAGTTATAAAAAAGTTATGAATTTTTTTCTCATCAATCTTTTCAATTTATCATCCACCAAAGGACAATTTTTGAATTATGAATGTTTAACCTGTTAACAATATGCACAAATTAATGCAATTTCAACAGTGGGTTGGGTGGTTGTAATTGTTATATTTCGTTGAATAAATGGTTGTTCAACAGTTCCCATGACAGGTACACTCAGCTAAACAATTTGATGAAGTAGTTGTGTTTTGTTGAATATCAACAAAGGTTGCGACTATTTCCATCAATTCTATAGGCTATTGAGAACCAAATCTATGTGAAGGTTTTCACTCCAAGTTATGTAGTTGTTCCAACAAGGTTAAAAATTGGTTATGTTCCAATTTTGAATCTGTTATGGTTGGATTCAAAACAAGAATCAGTTCAAATGTATAGTAACCAATAATTGATGCTAATCAAGAATGTAATAACTAGGTGTTACAAATTGCCATTTTTATCTTATAGAGGTTACTTTATTAACATGTTAAACAAGTTTAGTATTTTGTTCATCGGGTTGTGCATTCAACCTCCATTGCTAGGACGATTGTTGGGGTGTCAAAAATCGACTAGTTCAAGGTGCTTGTGGTTCTTTTTTTTCTTCCTACTCTATTGGTATTTGATGAAAAGTTACATTTGTTGTAATAGGTTGTTGAAGTTCATTGTTGGGAATTTCAATTGGTTGTATTCCTTTGGCTTGAGAACATGGTTATTTTTGTGGCTAAACCACCTCACGAATAGGTTGATGTGGTGCTTCTTATTTTAATTACCTTCTAAAGCCCCTTGTGACTACTTTTGACATCTCATAAAAATCACTAGTTCAAATTTTCTTTTGGTTAACATGTTGTTAAGAAAAAATCAAGGATCAACATGCAATCCAAATAAATTTTAATTATTGGTTTGTAAAGAAAATAAAAATGAACACATAAGATAATCCTATAAAACTATCAAAACTTAATACAAATTCAAACATAAAATATTATAACAAAAAAATTACTGAAAACCAAGTATTATAGACATTTTTGTTTACACTTTCATTTCACTGTGTGGTCGCCAAATGTTAAGGGTTTTTTCTATCCCTTTAGTTTTACATAGTCTCTTCAAATTTTTAATTATGTTTTTTTGAAATTATTAATAGGTATTTCCAAATTTGAAATAATAAAACACAAGATACATAAATGTCTCTTGCTTATCCATCAAGAATGACTTTTCTAAAGCTTACATTCCAAAAATAGAAAAGGAAAAGTTTCAAAAAAACAATCTAAGTAAATTGGTTTAAAACTTTCCAAAAGTTACAAAGAAAATAAGGATCCTCCTTCAATCTATCTCCAAGTCCTCTTATTTATACCAACTCATACTGATATTTGAACTTAAATAGTCACTAACCAATATAAATTTCAAAATTATGGTCATAAGTTCAAATTAACTTGTTTTATTAATCAACCAATTACCAATTCTTATAACAAACCAGTTGACTTAAGACTTGTTACCCAAAAATTAAAATAGTCTTAGGTTATACTTCCTCATTGGTTATTAATTGGTTTAACTAATTACTATATACATACTAAAAAAATGGGTTAATAGTTATATATTAATTATATTATCTATAATTCAACCAGATTTTTAAAAGTAATAAAATGTCTTAAAATATTTTAGTTATTTAATTATCTATGAATTATGTATTAATAACTTGTGAGTAACTAAATAACTAATTTGTTAAATATTATTATTATTATTATTTAAGTAATTGATAATGAATATTTAATATTTATAGTGTATAGTTTGTAGTTTAGATATATGTTTAAATTAATCACTATTAATTAAATGATTATCTAATTATCTAATGAACCATGTACTTGAATTGTTTAGAAAATTAAAAACTAAAAAAATAAAAATGAAGAAAGTTTTAGAATTGTAATTTAATTTGTGAGAAAGTTGCAACTTCAAAACTAATACCATATTGTTTATTATCCATTCCTATTTTTAACATTATATAAACAAGGGTTGTGGTTATCCAATTTCACATTAAAAAATTCGTACACATGGGATGAGCCAATTAAAAGGCTTAACCCAAAACAAAAAATAATAATTATGCACAATTCTAAAGTACTTACTTCCCCAACCTATTTATCTATTTAGCTAGGTAGGTACCTAATTTGACCTAGGTCAACCTATGTACCTACTTACCTAAATACCTACCTATATGAATAGGTATTTAACCTAGGAAAATAGGATTTAATTACCTACCTTTTTATCTAAGTAAGTAGGTAGGTATGAAGCTTAGGTTTGTAGGCATTTATTTATGTACCTGCCTAAGTACCTACCAACTTAATATAATATTTTTATTAAATTCATTAAAAGTGACATGTAGCATATTTACATTAGGCCACATGTCAGAATATAAGATCATCCAAGCATTTGAAATGAATGTCCTAAATTATTTTGAAATGATAATAATATTTATATTTTGAATCATTAAATATTATGACACATGGCATAACATTATTTGCCTTCAATTGTGACCAAAATAGTTACATTTTAGTTGCATGTGACAACACGTATACAATGGAGTCAAAGGATGAACTTGTATTTGTTGACCTTTTTTTCATCTAATACCCTTTATCATTTATGATTAATATTGCATGCAATTTGTTTAAGGTGATTAAGGAGATTTTAGTAGCAAATGTTGCTTGCAACTAAAATTTAGTTGCAAAGACCAATTGAAAATATTTGTTTTTCTTTTAGTGAACATGAACAACAAACATGCAAAGAATTATTCTTTTGCAATTACCATAATGGACATTGATGAATAAAACAACATCATTAGAATTAATTTAGATAAGCTTTTTGTCAATCTTTTTAGTAGTTATGCCCCCATAGACTATAAATAAATTCAACATCACATTGGTCAAATTATTGGTTGTGCCACGATCGGTTAGCCTTTTGAAATCTAACAAAATTGATATGCACTTGAAACCATCCACAAGGTGAACATGGATGTTAACCCATGATTGGTTATTAATCATCATCATTTTGTCACAACAAATAGCAAGGTACCTTGTTGCATGAACTGTAATATTAATTGTGGTGAATAACATATGGTACAAAGATTTTGAATCACACTCAATATATTGTTCCAATGATTTTTTGGAGTGTTTTTCACTTTAAAGAATTAGAACAATAATTTCACGGCCTCAAAATTGATAAGAAGATGACCTTGTCGCAAGAGGAAAATAAAATAAAATTACAATTTATTTTTTCCTCTCCAATCACATCCCCCATAGTTACTATATTTGCCATTATTTTTTCCCATATTGAAGAAGATACATTCAATTTTTGCATGTTATGATTATATAGATATATAAAATTGGCCCATGTTATAATTAGGTTTTGTAAACTTGCATTTGCACCTCCCATCATGTTTTTAGAAGTTGTCAAATTTTGAAATACATAACTTTTTTCTCCTTCAATTTATGTGTAAAATGGCACATCAACATATGATTTTCCCATTAAAACCAACCACAACTTTTGCCCACAAAAGTTTTGATGTTTAAACATCTTGAAACATTTAGTTTATTTTTCAATCCTTAACCCTTTTCTTCTTGTTTAATGGGTCAAACTACAAATTTGGCAATGGCTTAACAAATTCAAAAATTGAAGAGGAACAAAAAATAAAATAAAATAAAAACTTATAACATAAATAATAAAGTGGTTGAGATTTACATAACACAAAAACTACATTACACCAAAATGCATTCTAATTCACTCTAGGTTTCATTAGATTTTGAATGAATTTGGACATTTTTACCATGGTGAAACTGGTCAACAAACCCTTAGTGAACAAGGACTAGTTGTTATGAATAGTGAATTGGTTTAGTAGTACATAGTGAAACAAGGTTATTTTCAAGTGAAATACAAAATTACTAAGGCATTCACTTAATAGTTAATTAACTAGGCAAGATGAAAATCAATTAAATTTAAATTATTTAATATTATTGACAATTTCATGATTTTTTAGCCTATGAGTTATTGACATGTGTCACTACCTAAGTTGGGTTAGAAACCTAACTTAAATACATAGACCACATAATCAACCTAAACACCTACTTTAAGGAACTAAATAGGAGAATATTTAGTCAACTTACCATTGTCGACCACACACACACCACTTGTGAGGTTTGATCCCTTGACCTTTAAAATGGAGATAAACACATTTATCATCAAACCACCCTTACCATCAAGCCACCCCACTTGTTGTAATAATATGTTAGATTGCATTTTATTTACCAAATACTTCATTTTAAACATTACAAGAACATAAACTTTAAAAATTCATATTTTATTGAAATGTTGTCCAAATGAAACAATTTGAGTTTATTTTTTAAAAAAATTCAATAATGTATATAATAAAATTTATCTCTTGTTAAAAGTGTAAAGTCACTTGAACCAAAAAAAAATTGAATATCATTATTCAATAACATTTCAATGACTATTCATTTGAATTTTTTTTTAATAAATAGATAAGATTTTTGCAAATATGATAATATTACTTATGTTATGTTACTTTCAATTATTATAAATCTAATTTTCATTAATTTAAATTATTTCACCATACATTATTTATGGTTATTTATGGTTATTCTTAATTACTTTTTGTTATTCTAAATTACTTTTGGTTATTTTAGCCTATTTCAATTTAAGCTATTTTTTTGTTTATTGTAAGTTATTTTTGGTTATTATAAATTATTTCATTTTAAGCTACTTGTAATTATTATAAATTACTTTTGGTTATTTTAAATTATTTCATGTTAAGTTATTTTCGACTATGTAAGGCTATTATTGGTTATTTTTGGTTATTGAAGGTTATTTCACCTTATGTTATTATTAATAATTGTAAATTATTTCACCTTAAGTTTATTTTGTCTATTGTAGATTATTTCACCCTAAATTATTTTTAGCAATTCTAAAAAATTATAATGTATGGCTACTGGTGGCTATTAATGGTTATTTTATTGGTGACTATTAATGGATATTTCATTAATGGCGATTGGTGGTTATTAGTGGTTATTAATGGTTATTCTATTAATTACTATTGGTGGCTATTTTATTAATGATGATTGGTGGCTATTTTATTAATGACTATTAATGGTTATTTTATTAGTGATTATTGGTGGATATTGGTGATTATTAATTGTTATTATATTAGTGGCTATTGGTGGATATTGGTGGTTATTAATGGTTATTTTATTAATGAATATTGGTGGTTATTCTAAATTATATTATCATAAGTGATAGGTAGTTAGTCTATTGTAGGTTATTTTAAATTATTTTTCATAGGCTATTAATGGCTATTATAGGTTATTTTACTTTAGGTTATTATATTATATTATAATATAATTTTAAGTTATTATGCTCATGATAATTTTTTTTATAATAACATAAAAGTAGAATGACTTTGAATAATCTAAAATATAACTTGAAATAACATTTATTAACTTAAAATAAAATAATTTAAGGTATAACCTAAGGTTAATTGAATAATTTCATTTAAAATAACTTTAAAACTTATAATAACTTATAATAACGTAGGGTAAAAGTTAGAATAACTAAAATAACCTAAAATAATATAGGATATATCATAAAGTATCATATATAGGATATTTAAAACAACATAAAAATAAACCTACTTATTACAATAAATTATAATAGTTAATTATGTCAACTAATAGTGAAACACAATGTTTACATAATGACATTATAATGAAATAACTTTAACCAAGGTGAAATCACTAAAATGGAACGAACTTATTTCACTTTTAAAATCCCATAGTGATTTAACCTACTGAACTACACCCCACTTTTGTAAAAGTGTTAGAAGATTCTCAATGAACTTTCCATGCACGCAAATATTATAAATATATAGAAGCTTTAAAATGCATCATAATTTTGTGAAATTGTTTTGGTGATTATTCCTTTATGCTGAACTACAACAAATAATGGGCCTCAAGCTATAATGGACATCACTCAATTGGAGCTTAAAACTATGAAGCCTTATAAAAAAAACCTCAACATCATTGAATCTTTGAAATCTAAAAACCTCCAAGTTACAATTTCTTTTTGGGAAACAATTCAAAAAATTCAAATTCCATGAAATTGGCAATGACGTTAATTGAAATAAGATGAAAATCATCATGATGAGATTTTTTAGTTGCAGCAAAAGCTAGTTACTATGTTGTGAATTTCATCTCAAGGTAGAGATGATGTTACAAAATACATCGAATGAATGTAATGACTCACAATGACAAGGAACCCCCATTGGTAAACAATTCCTTCATCACATCCATTTGCCGACTAACCCTAAAACACACTTATGGTATTAGTGAAATCATAATATGTTTTTAAAAAATATAAATAAGGTAAGTCATGACCCCTTGTGAAAGGTGGCAAACATGTGAAGTTTTGTGGTTTGTTTATTATTCATTTTTAATGTATTGTTCATAGATTGCATTCTTGAACATAAAATAATGGTAAAAATTTTATAACGTATTTGCATGGTGCCTAATTCAATGGAATATTCCTTTGCAGAAGACATGACATTTTGAAAAATGAAAAACTTACAAAAACAAGTGAAACACTTACAAATGTTTCATTTTTCAAAATGCCTCACTTTATTTTTTTCACTTTTGTTTATGATCTTTGGTGAAAGTGATTTTTTTTACCAAATGTTTGATGCCAAGTAATTTTTAAAAAGTGGGGCCCATTATTTAAACATTATTATACATATAAAAATACATAAAAGGTCAAAAACTAACACATATAATCCTTATGTGGCATAGGTATGTAAGAAATACCATAATTGAAAGTGGTAATTGTCCGGATGTAAGGTTGAAAACCAAAGATGTTGATTGTGACAAAAATTAAACAAGAATAACAAGTTAAATGCAACTCATTCCTCAATAGAAAAGGTATGCATGCTCACACAGATGCCCAATAAGAAAACATTTTTCAAAACATTTTTTTGATTCCACAATTGTGATGACTATGTTGAGTATGGCTAGCCTACTATACTTATGTAAGAAAAGTGGTGTGGCATAAAAAAAATTTCAATTTCCCAATGGAAGTAAGGTGGTGAGCATTCTTACATAGATTTTGATTTAATTGGTCACATTATTTCAATGAACTATTAAAATTATAACTAGTAGACATAAATATGACGACACCCTCCCCAAAAAAAACAATTTTCACTCCCTTTTAAGCCATGTAAAAAAAATTTGTGACAAAATATTCCATTATTATATAATTAATTGTGTTAGTTTTTTGTATATTTTCATTTAAAAAAAAAGACTAGTGTGGAAAAGTGTTGGTCAATCCACTTCAAGTAGAAGGTCCCTTAGTTCAAGTCTTTTTACCATGAAGGACTTTCAATCTCTTGGAAAGCACGCAAGTTTCCTTGGGCAATGCATCCAAGTTCCTCGAGCAACTTAAGTTCTTGAGCAATTGCAGCTCCTTGAGGCAAATGGGCCCCTAGAGCAGCTAAGTGTTCCATGTATGTGTACATTGTATTTGGGCCTCCAACAATATTTCTCACATCTGAGATGGTTTAAATTTTTTTTTGCCAATTCTCATCTATAAACATGGAGATTGAACCAATAACAATTGAAGATTATTTATATATATATATAAATGGTCTGGATCAATTATTCTATTTGGCCAATTGAGAAAAATTGTTATGTTGGTGCAATGGGGCAAATGGGTACTTTTCATCCATATAATGCAACTTTTTTTACTTTTTATTCATATGTTGCATAATGTGAATGAAAAGTTATATACTAATGTATGAAAGTTGAAAAAAATTCTGACAATATATAGATGAAAAGTTGCACAATGGATGAAGAGTTCAAAATGTTGCAACTCTCACACCTCTCCACCCACCCCCCCCCCCCCCCCCCCCCCCCCCCCCCCTCCCCCCCTCATCCTCTTTCCTTTTTATCCTCCTCTCCTTGTTCGTATACTTATCAACTTAA
>Ga0116231_10000829_pt1 | contig 58822 bp, 55 predicted proteins | sample S1TSphgellanicum_2_FD_89695 | JGI IMG/M metagenome (GOLD analysis project Ga0116231, IMG submission 89695) | Host-associated microbial communities from peat moss isolated from Minnesota, USA - S1T2_Fd - Sphagnum magellanicum MG | ecosystem: Host-associated > Plants > Peat moss > Unclassified...
CTCCGGCTTGATCCCCGGCAGGGGCAGGGTGGCGGAGCCGGGCTTCAGCGCCGTGGCGCCGGGCACCGGGGAAATCAGCAGGCCGCCGGTCTCGGTCTGCCACCAGGTATCGACGATGGGGCATCGGCCGTCGCCCACCACCTCATAATACCAGCGCCAGGCTTCAGGGTTGATCGGTTCGCCGACCGAGCCCAACAGGCGCAGCGAGGCCCGCGAGGTGCGCTTCACCGGCGCGTCGCCTTCGCGCATCAGGGCGCGAATGGCGGTGGGCGCGGTGTAGAAGATTTCGACCTTGTGCTTGTCGATCACCTGCCAGCAGCGGGACGCGTCCGGATAGGTCGGCACGCCTTCGAACATCAAGGTCGTGGCCCCATTGGCGAGCGGGCCATAGACGATATAGCTGTGGCCCGTCACCCAGCCCACGTCGGCGGTGCACCAGAACACCTGGCCTGGCCGATAGTCGAACACCAGTTCGTGGGTATAGGCCGCCCAGAACAGATAGCCGCCTGTGGTGTGCAGCACCCCCTTGGGCTTTCCCGTAGACCCCGACGTATAGAGGATGAAGAGCGGGTCTTCCGCCCCCATGGGCTCCGGCGGGCAATCGGCAGACGCCTTGGCCATCGCCTCGCCATAGGCGACGTCGCGCGGCGCCGTCATGGGGACGGCTGCGCCGGTGCGGGCGACGACGAGCACGGTTTTGACGTCCGGGCAGCTTTCCAGCGCCTTATCGACATTGGCCTTCAAGGGCGTGGTCTTGCCGCCGCGGACCGACTCGTCGGCGGTGATGACGAAGGTCGAACCGCAGTCCTGGATCCGGCCCGCGAGGCTTTCCGGCGAGAAGCCGCCGAACACCACCGAATGGATCGCGCCGATGCGGGTGCAGGCCAGCATGGCGTAGGCGGCTTCGGGGATCATCGGCATGTAGAGGGTGATCCGGTCGCCCTTTTCGACGCCGAGCCCCTTCATCACATTGGCGAGGCGACACACCTGCTCGTACGCCTCGCGATAGGTGATGGACTTGGATTGGGCCGGATCGTCGCCTTCCCAGACGATCGCCACATCGTCGCCGCGGGTCTCCAAGTGCCGATCCAGGCAGTTGGCGGAGACGTTCAGCACCCCGTCTTCGAACCAGCGAATATGCAGGTCTTCGACGTCGAAAGAGACGTCCTTAACCTTGGTGAAGGGCTCGATCCAGTCCAGGCGCTGGGCCGCCTTGGCGTAGAAGGCTTCGTGGCTGTCCAAGGCTTCCGCACGAACGGCGGCGTAGGATTGGGCGTCGACGCGGGCGGCTTTGGCCCAGTGGTCCGGCACCGGATAGGCGGCAGGCTTGATCGAAGCGTCGTCCATGTGGCGTTTCCCTGTTTTCCGGGAAGCTAAGCCCTGGGCGGCGTCGGCTGCAAGCGCTGCGTCAGTATAACTTTAAGAATCCGATCGAGATCGGCGATCGAGCGCCGCCTCGTACACCTTATACCCGCCCCGCAACTACGCGTTTGCAATCGGGGATCGGATCGCCGTCTTCGTGACGAGCCGGTCCCAATTCAGCATCGATGTCAGGTGGGCGTAGATTTGGCGGAGCGCGCCGCTGGTGTGCAACTCGGCGATCTTGGCGGCCGGCAGCGCCATCAGCTTCTCCTCGGATACGGCGAAATAGTCCGCCAGTTGGATCGGCTGGCCGGGCGTACCGTCGAGATCGCGGGGCGTGAAGGTGGTTTGCTTGCTCTCCAGCAGATCGAGCGACCTCAAGGTCTGCACGAACTGCTCCGTGCGCCGGCGCTCGGTCTCGAAGTCGGTGCAGAACTGGATAGCCTGCTGGGTGAAGGCCGAGGGCTGGCCGTTCTCGAACAGAGGCACCTCGCCCCCCTCCGCCAGCACGTCGGCGGCGCGGTCGATGCAGACGATCATCTTCTGCTGCTCGTCGTTATTGGCGAGCACGAAGGGCCAGCGGCGGATGAAGGCCGGAACATAGACGCCCAACTCGAAATCGCCCTGATCCGAGATGAACAGGTTTTCGTTCGGCCGCACACTCATGACGGCCAAGGGCGCGAACCCCTCGCCGCCGAAGATGATCGGATAGGTGAGCGAGGCGGGTCCAAACTCGGTCACCTGCAGGGGAACGGCGTGGGCGGCCGTGGCGTAGCCGAAGGGCCGGGTCGCCTTGACGAACCCCAGCTTGCCGTGAAGCTCGATGCTCAAGGGCTCCGGCTTGCCGTACAGCAGCACATTGCCTGAAATCTGCCCTTCGGGCACGGTGGTGGTTTCCATAAGATCGCGCCTTGTCGGCGGGGCGTCTCGACCGCCGCCAGGAACGTCAGCCTTTAGCCAATCTGGGGGCGCGCCACAACGTGTGGGGCGGGACCCTTGGTCGCAGCCGTTCCGTCCAGGGCGTCTCGGTAGGGCTTAATCCCGCCCCAGGCCGATCTCGGCGCGCTCTATCCATCGACTTCGTGCAGCCATCGGGTTAGGCCGGAGCTTACAGGACGTCGAGTTTGCGGCGGCGGCGGGAGGGGCTGGGGTGACGGGAACCGGACCGGTCGAGATCTGGCGCGGCGGCGTCGCCCTGTCGGATTGCGACGAGATGGGGCACATGAACGTGCGCCGCTATCTGGCCCGCGCCCAAGAGGGCCTGGGCGGGCTGGCTGCGAGCCTTGGCCTGCCGCGCGCCTTCACCCCCAGCGCCACCGCGACCCTTCTGGTGCAGGAACATCGCATTCGCTTTCTGGCCGAAGCCCGGGTCGGCGCGCCCCTATATATGACGGGCGGGACGCTCGCCTTCGGCGAAAGTGACGCCACGCTTCTGCAAGTCCTTCACCATGCCGAAGATGGGCGGCCGGCCGCGGCCTTCCTGACCCGCGTCGCCCACGCCAAGCCCTCCGACGGCCGCGCCTTCCCCTGGCCCGAACGGGCGCGGCACGGCGCTCAGGCGCTCACGGTCGCGCTGCCCGACTTCGCCGCCCCTCGCAGCCTGCAGCCCTCGAACGCGGCGTCCGATGACCCGGCGGCGAGCCCGGACGGGGTTGAAAACATGGCAGGCCTTACACGCCTAGGGCGCGGCATGGTCATACCGGAGACCGCCGATCTGTTCGGCCGCCTGACGCCCGAGGCGATCGTCGGAAGGATGGCCGAGGCGACATCGGGGCTGATGCGGCCGCTGCGCGCGGACCTGAAGGCCCGCAATCCGGGCTTGAGGATCGGCGGCGCGGCCTTGGAATATCATCTTATTTATGACGATCTACCTCGGCTTGGCGATCATCTTGAGCTCTGGGGTCGTGTGGCGGCGATTAAGCCCAAGGTGCAGCAAGCCGCCTTCACCCTGATCGACCCCCTAACCGGGCGGCGATGGGCGAGCGCCCGAGCCGTCGTGAGCTGCCTGGATCTGGACGCGCGACGCCTGATTCCCGTCCCGGACGATCTCCAGCGCGGGGCTGACTGACGTCCAACACTCTGGAAGACGGCCTTAGTCTCTACGCGTTCGCCGCTTCGGGCTGAGCGAACTGGCCGCCGCGGCGGAAGCGCCAGAGATAGGTCGGAATCACGGCGTCGACCGCGGTCGCGGCGATGCCCAGATCGGCCAGCCCTGGCAGGGCGGGGTTGGCGACATTGTCGGACTTCAGCAGTTCGACCTGATCGCTGGTGACCTGGGGCGCGATGGGCAGAAGCTTCGCCTGAAGGTCGCCGACCTTTCCAAGAAGGCTCGCCACCGGGAAGGGGATCGGCAGCAGGAGGCGACGGTGCATCGTCTCCCGGCATAAAAGTTCCAGCAGCGCCTTGAAGCTGTAGACGCCAGGGCCGCCGAGCTCAAAGGTGCGGCCCGCCGCGGACTCCTGACTGAGCGCGGCCACGATCGCCGCGGCTACGTCGCCGACATAGACCGGTTGAAACTTGGTGTGGCCGCCGCCGATCAGCGGCAGCACGGGCGACATCGCCGCCATGGCGCCGAAGCGATTGAAGAAACCGTCTTCCGGTCCGAACACCACCGAGGGCCGCAGCACGACCGCGCTCGGAAAGGCCGAACGCACGGCGGCCTCGCCGGCGGCCTTGGTGCGGGCGTAGCCGGCCGAGCCGTTCGCGTCGGCGCCGATGGCGGACACCTGGACGAACTGCGTGGCGCCGGCCGCGGCGGCCGCCTCCGCGATCAGGCCTGGCGCTGTTGCGTGAACCGCCTCGAACGACTGGCGGCCCGCCTCGTACAGCACGCCGACAAGATTGACGCAGGCCTGAGCGCCGACGAGGGCCGCGCGCACGGAGCCTTCATGGCGCACATTGGCCTGCACCAGCTCGACCTGACCGACATCGCCCATGACTTTCAGCTCGGGCGCCAGGTGCGGTTCGCGTACGGCGACCCGGATGCGCCAGCCCTGTTTCGCGAGCGCACGCACGGCGTAGCGCCCCACAAATCCCGAACCGCCGAAGACCGTCACCAGTCCCTGCATCGCCATCCTCTTGAGCCTTCAGGCCGTTTCACATTGTGGGGTTCGGGATAGATCAAGGGGCTTCTCGGCGCAACGCGAACGCGCATCGAGCCCGGATTCCGTCCAACCGGTCATGGTAATGACGTGTTCCAGTGTTTGGAGCCGCGTCATGACCCTGACTCTACCAACGGCACACCAACGCCCCGTGCAGCGGGCGTTTCTAAGAGGCCTTTGCTTCGGCGCGGCGACAGCCGCCGCGATCCTCGGGCTGATGGGCGGATCGGCCCACGCCCAATCCTCCACGCCGCCGTCTTCGCCTTGGGCCAGTGGACCCCCGCCCTGGGCGTCGACCGCGCCCAAGGGCGTCAGCACCGTGGTGCAGGAGCTGGATGTGGTGAAGCATCTCCCCGGCCCGGCGCTTTGGCGGGTGACCCGCGGCGACTCCGAGGTGATTATCCTGGGCTCGCTTCAGCCCCTGCCGCACCGTCTAGTGTGGGACACGACGCGGGTCGTCAACGCCCTGGACGGCGCCACGGCGCTGCTGTTGCCGCCCGAGCCGAAGTTCGGCGTGATGGATAGCGTCAGCCTGTTCTTCAACCGCGGCCTTTTCGAGCTGCACGGCGAAACCCTGCCCCAGGCGCTCCCGCCCGAGGAGCGTGCGCGTTACGATCGCGTACTGGCTCTGATCCACGCGAAGCCGGCCAAGTATGAGCATCTGAAGCCCGCGGTCGCCGGCGCCTTCCTGATTGGCGATTGGCGCCGCGCCGCCGGCCTCTCCGACGCCAAGCCGATCTCGACCGTCGAGAAGCTGGCTGAGGCCGATCATGTCCCCGTGCGCCATATCGGCGACTTCGACGCCGCTCCGTTCGCCAAGACGCTCGCCCAGATGTCGCCAAGCGCAAACCTGGCCTGTTTCGACGCCGCTATAGACGACATCGACCGGGAAGCCGCCCGCGCGCCTGCCAATGCTAACGCCTGGGCCAACGCCGACCTCAAGGCGATTGGGCAGAGCTATACAATCTCGGTGTTCGACCGCTGCCTGATGCAGAGCCCCAGTGTTCAGGGCCTTTTGGAACGGGGTATGCGGGAGGGGATGCAGGCCATAGAGCAGGCGCTGCAACGCCCCGGCAAGACGGTCGCGATCGTCGATCTGAATTTTCTGCTGCGGCCAAACGGGATTCTGGATCGGCTGAAGGCAAGGGGCGATACGATCGCCTTGCCGAAGGGGTAGGGCGGATGCGGCGGATGTGCCGCCGTGCTCGGGCGCATCGAGGCGCGCTGGGCTCTACGGCCTTGACCTGTTCGAGCAGGGTTGCACAGGCGCCAACTGCTACCGCCGCACGGCCTCGCCCGCAGCCCAACCCCGATACCCCCCGCGAAGGGCGTCGCGCAAAAACCGCGAGGCCAAATCCAGCGCGTCTTCGGTAATCGTGTGGCCGGCGCCGGGGCAGATGCGCCAGAGGACCGGCGCCTTCGCTTCGGCCAAGACCTCCAGCGCGGCGAACAGGGCCTGGATCGGCACGCGGTCGTCGCGATCGCCATGGGCCAGTAGCACCGGCGGTCGGCTGCGAATCTCCGCCGGCACGGTCTGCGGCCCGGTGAGAAGCCCGGAAAACCCGACCACGGCGCCCAGCGGCTCGGGTCGGCGCAGGCCGACGTGCAGGGCCATCATCGTGCCCTGGCTGAATCCGACCAGAGCGCAGGCGGAGGCCGGTAGATTATATCGCGCCAGCTCTGCGTCGATGAAGGCGTTCAGCTTCGGCGCCGCCGCCCGTGCGCCGGCGTCCATCAGATCGGGATCGAGCCGGCTGAGCCCAAACCACTGATAGGCCTCGCCCGGAAAGCCCGGTACCGGCTCGGGCGCATTGGGGGAGACGAAGGCGGCGTCGGGCAGGCGCTCTGCTAAAAACCCCGCCAAACCGATCAAGTCACGCCCATTGGAGCCATAGCCGTGGGTGAAGATCACGAGCTGGCGCGCTGGCCCGCCGCTCGTGGGCGCCACGCTCGGACCCGTCAATGCCGCCATGTCAGATGGTCCCTGCGCTGGATAGAGGCGTCGCCTGGCGGCTCCGCATGGCGCCGTAATAGGCCCAGATCAGATGCGCCGCTACGCCGCGATGAGGCCGCCACACCTCTGCACGCGCGAGAAGCTCCCGCTCGGTCGGTCGCAAGGGCCAGCCTTCGGCCATTCGCAGGCCCTCCTGAAGCGCGAGGTCGCCGGCGGGAAAGACGTCGCGTCGCCCTTCGCAGAACATCAGATAGATATCCGCCGTCCAGCGCCCGACGCCGGTCAGGCCGCACAGGACGTCCGCCGCCGCTGCATCGTCGAGCGCGTGTAACCGCTCAAGGTCCGTGGCGCCGCAAAGGTGGGCCTCGGCGATCGCGCGCACATAGCGCGCCTTGGGCGCCGACAGCCCGAGCGCACGCAGGCCTTGGATGTCGCTCGCCACGACCGCCTTCGGCGTCACCGCGCCCAAGCCCGCTTCCAGTCGCGCCCAGATCGCCGCGGCGGCGGCGATCGACACCTGCTGACCGACGATGACCCGCACCAGTCCGGCAAAACCGCCCAACGCGGTGCGCCAGGCAAAGGCCGGCGTCCGCTCGTCCATGTGCGCCAGCGTCGGATCGCGCGCCGCCAGCCAGGCGCGGGCCTGTTGCAGGCTGTCGGTGTCGAGGGGGATGGGAGCGGGCATTGCACGCCTTTATAGTGGCGGCGAGGCTGAGTGGGGTAGCCGCGCGTCGAAGCTACGTCGTAAACCCCAAAACCCATGTCCGCCTTCGTCACCCGTTTCGCCCCCTCGCCCACAGGCCGCCTGCACCTGGGGCACGCCTTCGCAGCGTTGCGGGCCTATGACGCCGCCCACGCCGCAGGGGGGCGGTTCCTGCTGCGGATCGAAGATATCGACCAGACCCGCGCGCGGCCCGACTTCGAGGCGGGGATTTATGAGGACCTGGCCTGGCTGGGGGTGAGCTGGGAGACGCCCGTGCTGCGCCAGTCGGAGCGTATGCCGGCCTATCGCGCGGCGTTGGAGACCCTTGCGGCGCGGGGCCTTATCTATCGCTGTTTCAAAACTCGGCAGGAGGTGATGGACGAGATCGGTCGGGCCCCTCATGGACCTGAGGTCTACGGCGGCATTTATCGTGGCGAAGCCCTGGCGGCGGACGAGGAGGCCCATCGCTTAGGCCGCTGTGAGCCGTTCGCTTGGCGGCTGTCGTTGGCGCGCGCTCGCGATGCGTTGGCCGGCTTCGATCGCCTCGCGTTCTTCGAGGAGGGCTGGGGTCCAGATGGCGAGCACGGCTGGATCGAGGCCGATCCCGCGTTGGCCGGAGATGTGATCTTGGCCCGCAAGGACGTCGGCGTCGCTTACCACCTCGCTGTGGTCGTAGATGACGCCGACCAGGGCGTCACGCATGTCATCCGCGGCCAAGACCTGTTCGCCGCCGCCCACATCCAGCGTCTGCTGCAAGCCCTGCTGGGCTTACCCACGCCTACCTATCGCCACCACCGCCTGCTGCTCGGACCCGACGGCAAACGGCTGGCCAAGCGCACTGGCGGCGAAACCTTGCGCGACCTGCGCGCTGCGGGCGTGACGCCGCAGGAGGTTCGGGCGAGGATGGAACGAGCTTAATGTATTGAATTAGAAACAGAACCCCTTCCCCCTGTTATGGGGGAAGGGCAGAGATGGGGGTCCGTGCGCGACGTTTGCGTGAAGATAACGGGAAGCGCCGCCTGCGCCCTTTTGGTCAAGGGCGGTGGACAGACCCCCATCCCCTGCCCCTTCCCCCATAAGAGGGGGAAGGGGTTCTCGCCTGAGCCGTCAGCTCGAACGATCTAAACGTGCTCAGCCTCACGCGCCTTCTGCCGTTGGCCGCTGTGGCGACCTTCTGCAAATTCTTCGATCAGTTTGGCGTTGAAGGCCGGTAGATCGTTAGGGTCGCGGCTCGTGATCAGGCCCTGATCGACCACGACCTCTCGATCCACGACCACCGCGCCGGCGTTTCGCAAGTCCTGGCGGATGGTCTTGTAGCTGGTGAGCGTGCGCCCCTTGGCCTCGCCGGCGTCGATCAGGATCCAGGGCGCATGGCAGATAGCGCCCACCGGCTTGCCGGCCTTGAAGAAGGCGCGCACGAAGCTCTGGACCGCCGGCTCGGTGCGCAGGCGATCGGGGTTCTGAGCGCCGCCCGGCAGCACCAGACCGTCGTAGTCGGCGGCATCGACGCTCTCCAGGGTCTTATCGACCGCGATCTTCTTGTCCGGCGTGATATGGTCGAAGCCCTGGATCGCCTCGGTCGTCAGCGAGATCACATCGACCTTGGCGCCGGCTTTCGTCAGCGCTTCCTGGGGGCTCAAGAGCTCCGCCTGCTCCACGCCGTCTGTGGCGAGAATGGCGATCTTTTTTCCGTCGAGTTGGCCGGCCATGGGGCTCTCCTGTATGTTTTCGAGGTTGGAGAGGGCGCTGTCTTAGGCGTCCCGCCATGGCAACTGGCGGGCGGAGGGGGATGTTCCGGCGAGAAGATTCGGCCGGTTAGGAGTGGTTGATCTGGTGCACTGAGTGCACCATCATAAATTATGGTTACGCTTCATCGTGGACCTCGGTGGAAAATCTCTGTGTACGGCCGCGATCATGGCGTCCGCATTTTCATATCGAGGGTCCTGATTCAGATGCTCCGTGGCGATCGACTCGCTGGACCGCATCGTCGGCTCGGCGCCGCCTCTTATCCTCCAGGAGGCTGTGGCTTGGGCGAAACTTAATCAGGCGATGCTCATGAAAATTTGGCGGGATTTGAACGGATGAGCTTTGCAGACAAAACTCGGACAGTGGTCAGTGTCCAGCCTATCGGCCCCGTATCGATCCACCTCCACTGGTCCGATGGGACGAAAGTTAACTTGGACCTCGCCGCCTTGGTGGGCGCCCCAGCTTTCGCCCCGCTGCGCGATCCGGTCGAGTTCGCGAAGGTTGATGTCGGCGATTGGGGCCATAGCCTGACATGGCCGTCGGGGCCTGAATTGGGCGCCGATGCACTTTGGCTGGAGACTTTGTCGGCCATTGGGCGCAGCGATGTGCGCGCCTTCCTAGACTGGCGCTTCCGCCACGCCCTGTCCCTGAGCAAGTCCGCCGAAGCGCTCGGCATCTCCCGGCGCATGGTCGCCTACTACTCCAATGGCGAGAAGCGGGTGCCTAAGCCGATCTTGCTGGCGTGTAGGGGGTGGGAGGCTGACGGCGGTCGGATTGAGGCGGCGTGATGGTGGCTTGGGACGGTAAGCTTCAGCCGACGACAGAGGCCAAATGTTCAAGATAACAATATGCGCTGACGGCATAAGTCCCAACGCGGGTCCGACGGCAGCCGAAGATATCGAAAAAGAATTTCGCGAACATCGCCCATGGCACGAACGAGTGACGTGCTCCTTTGAGGATGGAACGCTTACACTAGTGGCATTCAATGATTGGGATCGTGACGGGTCGGCGTTGTCGGACGAGTTTTCAGATTGCCTGTCTATATGTATTATGTTGGACGAAATTGGCGAAGGCACGTTCGATATCGAAACGGTTGAGGTGTAGCAAACTTGGTTGGCGCCGGCGGGTGTTATCGTCAAATTTAGATCGGACGCCTCTGCGCGGGATCTGATAGGCCGCTATTCTCGCCGGGAGTCCACCATCTGCGCCCCAAACCAACCTCTCTGCTTGACCCCCGCACCTGATCATGACGTGTGGGCCGCCGCCCCGCCCCTTGATCGCCGCCATGTCACACCCCCTCTCCCTCGCCGATTTTGACTTCGACCTACCTGACGACCGCATTGCGCTCCGACCCGCGAGCCCGCGCACGGCCGCGCGGTTGCTGGTCGTGCCGGACGATGCGCCGTTCCAAGACCTCTGCGTCGCCGACCTGCCGAGCCTGCTGCGCGCCGGCGATATGCTGGTGTTCAACGATACGCGGGTGATTCCGGCGCGGTTGTTTGGGGTGCGCGAGCGGGACGGGGCGAGCGTGAGGGTCGAGGCGCTGTTGCATCGGCGGTTGGGTCCGGCGGCGTGGAGCGCCTTTATGCGGCCGGGCAAGCGGTTGCGGGTGGGCGACCGGGTCCGGTTCGAGGCGCTGGAGGGTGGCGCCGATCCCCTCGACGCTACCGTGGGGGGCAAGGACGACGGCGGCGAGGTGCGGCTGGCGTTCGATCTGGCGGGGCCGGCGCTGGACGATGCAGTGCGCGCAGTAGGGCAAATGCCGCTGCCGCCGTATATCGCCGCCAAACGGGCGGAGGACGCCCAGGACCAGACCGACTACCAGACCGTCTACGCCCGCGAGGACGGCTCCGTCGCTGCGCCGACCGCGGGCTTGCACTTTACGCCCGAGCTCTTGGCCGAGCTTGGCGCGCGGGGCGTGGGCCACGCTTTCGTCACCCTGCATGTCGGGGCGGGGACCTTTCTGCCGGTCAAGACGGACGTGATCGCCGAGCATCGGATGCACGCCGAGTATGGCGAGGTGTCGGCGGAGACAGCGGCGGCGCTGAACGCGGCGCGAGCGGCCGGCGGCCGGATCGTCTGCGTCGGCACCACCAGCCTGCGCTTGCTGGAATCCGCGGCGACACCGACCGGCGAGATCGCGCCGTTCGCAGGCGAGACCGACATCTTTATCCGCCCCGGCTACCGTTTTCGCGCTGCGGACGCGCTCCTCACCAACTTCCACCTGCCAAAGTCCACGCTCCTTATGCTGGTCGCCGCGCTGGCGGGGTTGGACCGGACGCGCGCCGCCTACGCCCATGCGGTGGCGCACGGCTATCGCTTCTATTCCTATGGCGACGCCAGCCTGTGGACACGCAAGGCTCAGGATTAATCGATGTTCCCCTTCGAAATCGCCGCGACCGACGGCGCCGCCCGTACGGGCGTGCTAAAGACCCCCCGGGGCGACATCCGCACGCCGGCGTTTATGCCCGTGGGTACGGCCGGTACGGTCAAGGCTCTGACCGTGGATCAGGTGCGCAGCGCCGGGGCGGATATCCTGCTCGGCAACACCTATCACCTGATGCTGCGACCGACGGCCGAGCGCGTCGCGCGGCTGGGCGGCCTGCACCGCTTCATGCGCTGGGACGGCCCGATCCTGACCGACTCCGGCGGCTTTCAGGTGATGTCGCTCTCAAAAATTGCGCGGGTCAATGAGGAGGCCGTTACCTTTCAAAGCCATATAGACGGGAGCCGTCACGTGCTGACGCCGGAGCGTTCGGTCGAGATTCAGGCCGATCTCTTAGGCTCCGACATCGTCATGCAGCTCGACGAATGCGTCGCTTATCCGGCGGCGGCGGATCGGGCGGCCGAGGCCATGCGGCTGTCGGCGCGGTGGGCGGGGCGATGCAAGACCGCGTTCGGCGCCCGGGACGGTCAAGCCTTATTTGGCATTCAGCAGGGCTCGACGTTTGAGACTTTGCGGCGGGAATCGTCCGAGCGGCTGACCGAGATCGGCTTCGACGGCTACGCCATCGGCGGCCTGGCGGTGGGCGAAGGCCACGAGGCCATGTGCGAGGTGCTGGACTATGCGCCGTCCATGCTGCCCCGCGATCGGCCCCGTTATCTGATGGGCGTCGGCAAGCCGATCGACATCGTGGAGGCGGTGGCGCGGGGCGTGGACATGTTCGACTGCGTCCTGCCGACCCGTTCGGGGCGCCACGGCCAGGCCTGGACCTGGGACGGCCCGATCAATCTGAAAGGGGCGATCTACGCCGAGGATGAGGCGCCTTTGGACCTTGACAGCGACTGCCCCGCCAGCCGCGACTATTCCAAGGCCTATCTGCACCATCTGGTGAAGTCCGAAGAGATCTTGGGCCAAATCCTGCTGTCCTGGCACAATGTCGCCTTCTTCGAGGCGCTGACGGCGCGTCTGCGCGCCGCGATCCTGGCTGGCCAGTTCGAAAGCTTCCGACGGGAGACGGTGCGACGCCAGACAGCTTAGCGGCCGCTGCGATCCTCTTACGCCGTTACTTGCCGGGCGGCGGCGGCGCCCAGGGCGCAGAGCCGGCGGCAGGCGTATAGGGGACCGGAGACGACGACGTCGAGGCCGCCATGCCCGCTTGAGGGCTGACTAACGCCGCCGGCTGGGGGACGGCTGGGGGCGTGCTCTGGATCACGCCGCCTGAAGAGCTCGACATCGCCCCGCGTGGCCCCGACCGCTGGGTCGCCAAGCTCGCTGTCTGCACCTGAACGACGGGCGTCGCCTGAACCGTGGCGACCTGGGTCGGCGCCATCGTCGGATCGGGCGCCTTAGCTGGGACCACCGCCTTCAGCTGGTCCGCGACCGCGGCTGGACCCCAGATCGTCACGACCTTGGCCTGGTCTGCCGTGACGGTCAGCGGTGCGGCAGGCCAGCTACAGCCGTGCATCACGCCGATGGCCTTCAGAAAGGTACGGCGCTCCGTCCCCGCCAGAATGGCGTGCTTGACGTGCGTCTCATATTTGCTGGCGCCGCTGACGTGCTTGATGACGGAGCGTACCGGCATGAAGCCTTCCGCCGCCGCCGCCGCGGCTTCCAGCGCCGCGGCCGCCGCCAGCCCGGCATCTTCGGTGACCTTGCTTTTAGGATGATCCCTCGGCGAGTCCAGGTCAGGACCCAAGGCCAAGTCCAGCTCTGCGACGCGGTTCATGATTACGTCGCAGGAGGTGAGGCCATTGACCGAATAGGGGTCTAGCTCCGCGCGCAGCAGCACGACCGGAATCGGGTCCTGCATCATGTTGAGGTCTTGGAACGGCCGCTTCGCCGCCGTGCCCACCCCGGCGTAGACGTCGCTACCCGTTCGGTAAATCGCGTTTGCGCTCTGGTCTGCATAGCCCGACGCGGTTTGCACCGGCGCAGACGCGCATCCCGTCAGGCCAGACGCTGCGATCAGGCCAGACGCCGAGATCAGGCAAGTCAGGGATACGTGTACCGCTCTCGACATGACCAACTCCCGCGCGACCGAGGCTCGATCAGCCAAGGTCATGATACGTTAATGCAACACAATCGACAATTCGGGAATTCGCTCCAAAGCTTACCGCTTTTGGAAAAGTTTTCGGCCATAGCGCCTGTCTCTTGCCGAGGCGTCGCCCCCCGCCTATGGTCCGCGCCGCTTTCAAAAGAGGCGCCCCGAGCCCGTAGCTCAGTTGGTAGAGCACGTGACTTTTAATCATGGGGTCCTGGGTTCGAATCCCAGCGGGCTCACCAAACATCGCGAAGCCAGATGGCGTATTGGCTTTGAGACTGCGCAATGGGCGCGGTGCAGGATCGCGTCAGCCGTGCGAATCGCGCCATGCTGCGATCTGGTTTCAAGCGAACGGCGCCCCAAAGTCCATGCGGCTCGAGGGATATGCGCACCTCGGAATTTTCAAGCCGCGTCGCGACGCCGCCGACCGGTTTACGCTCTAATGCCCATTGGACGGATTGCGATAGCTTTGGGATTGCTGATCCATCAGCTCATCGCGCGAGTCCTGCTCGATTTGCGCCCACTCGTGCTTGGTATGGCAGACGCGGGTCGAGAAACGGGTGCCCGTGACCTGTTGGCTCTTGCAGACGATTTTGTCGTCGTCGGCGGTCGCCACGCCCTTGGCCGGTTTTGCCGCGACAGCCGAAGTCTCTGTGGCTGAGGGCGCGACGACGGCCCCTGCCGGCTGTCCGTCCAAAAGAACCGCCGCCAATATCGCAACAATCATAGCCGCCCCCTATGGAGTTCAAGCGCTTATAGTCCGAGTCGATATGGCGACTGTCAACTCGCCTGGATAAGCGATTTCGCAACGCTAGGCGGCCTGTGCGCAAAACGCCCCCGCCGGGGTTCGCGGCGGGGGCGCGGGACCGTTCTAACGTGTCCGACAAACCGACTCACACTTTTGGGAACACGCTCAAGAGCAGCCAGATAGGCCGAATTTTAACGGCAGATGCGATGATGGTGATGGTAATGGCAAACCGGGCGATGGTGGTGGGGCGCAGCCGAGGCGGCTGAGGCGCTGGCCATCGCCGCGGCGATCACAAGGGCGGTGAAAATCTTCATTCGTGCGTCTCCGTGTTTAGACTTGGCTAGTTTCAGCGTTTGACAGCTCCATGTCTAGGCCATCCATGCCGAGTCCGAGCTACCAGTATCCGGGCGCCGAAGGGCAGTCGCTGGCGCGCAGGCAGTTACGCCAAAATGCGCTCTTCAGGCTTGGGAGGGCGGCGGGTGTCAGGGCCGCCATGGCGGCCGCCACGGCCAGGATCGCGACCAGCGCCATCGCGCCGCGGCGCGCGCAGATATCTTGCACCGCCCCGCCCCGCGACAGATTGCGGAAGCAGGTCTCGCACACCGCGTGATAGTGGTCCTGATGCAGACGATGGAAGGCGCCGTCGGCGAAGCGACGCAGACGTCTGCGCTCCGTCCAAAGCCGCAAGAGATCCGGCGCCGCCGTTCGGCCGCATCGGGCGCAAGGCGTGGCCTCGTCAAGCATTGAAGGTGAGCCCCCTTGGATCGCCCATGCTCATCCTGTCTTAGGTATCGTTAAGCCTGTCTGGATAGGCTACGCCTGTCGACCGTGAGACTCTAGAAGGCCGCGGGATTTTGACCAAAACCACGCTTCGCGTTTGCGGCAGCTCCCACCTCTTGCCGGGCGCGCCTGCGTGGGCGCGGTTAGAGCCCCAATGGGCGCTGGTTTTCGGCGATTTCGCCGACTGGCCGACCGCCTTGAGGACCGCCTCCGCCGACCCGCTCCTCTGGATTTTGACGCTGGAGGACGTCTCGGCGCCCGAAAGCCTGGAGGGGTTGGACGCGGGCGCCCTCGATGACGCCCTGGCCACGCTGATGGCGCCGCTCGAAGCTCGGCTGGCGGCTTCGACCCAACCCACTGTGGTGGCCTGGACGGCGTGGCGGCCCCAAAGCGCGATCGCGTCCGCGCGGCGCCCCTCGTCCTGGTCGCGCGCGACGCGGCGGCTGGAGACCGCGCTCTACGGATTGGCGGCGCAGCGGGTGGCCCTGCACCTGGTCGATCTCGACGCCGCCTTGGCGATCGACGGCCTGGCGGCGGCGTTCGATTCCCGGAACTTTTACGCGGCCAGCTGCCGCTTTTCCCGCAAAGGCCTGGCGCGGGTGGTCGCGGCGGTCGAGCCCGTGCTGCAACGCATCGTGGCCGCGCCTAAGAAGGTGCTGGTGCTGGATTGCGATGGCGTCCTTTGGGGCGATGTGGTGGGCGAGGTTGGGGTAGGTCGCATCGTCCTCGGCGGCGATGGCTTGGGCCGCGCCCATAAAGATATCCAACGCGCCGCCCGCCGGCTGGGCCAGACGGGAACGCTCCTGGCGCTGGCCAGCAAGAATACGGCCGCAGACGTCTGGGAGGCGTTCGACCGTCACTCCGACATGGTGTTAACCCGCGACGACATCGCGGCCTGGCGGATCGATTGGTCTGAGAAGGCCGCCAATCTGGTCGAGATGGCGAAGGACCTGGATCTGGGCCTGGAGAGCTTCGTCTTCCTCGACGACAATCCGTTCGAGCGGGAGAAAATGCGCCTGGCCCTGCCCCAGGTGACGACGCTGGAGCCGCTCGCCGACGTCACGACCTGGCCGGCCCTAATCGACGGCTTGGACGATTTCGCGCGCTTCGACGCGACGGCCGAGGACGCCGCCAAGGCCCAGCAATATCGCAACCGGGCCGCCTTCGCCGACGCGCAGCGCAGCGCGGGCGATGAGACGAGCTTCCTGGCCGGTCTGGCGATGGAGGCGTCAAGCTCGCCCCTGGACGCGACGACCCTGGCCCGCGCCGAGCAGTTGGCGGCAAAAACCAATCAGTACAATTTGCGCGGCGCCCGTCATACCGCAGCCGAGCTGGACGCGTTGGCCGCCTCGCCGACGACCGTCGCTTTTCTGACGCGGCTAAGGGATCGCTTCGGCGATCACGGCGCGGTGGGGCTGACGATCGCGCGCGTGGCGGGCGACACGGCCTTTCTCGATAGTTTCCTGATGAGCTGCCGTGTGCTGGGCCGCCATCTGGACGCCTGGATGCTCGGGCGCCTCGCCGCCCGGCTGCAAGGCTGCGGCGTACGTTGGCTGTTCGCCGAATTTCGCGATAGCGGGCGCAACGCCGTCGCCGCCGACTTTCTGGCCGCCCATGGCTTCGTCCCCTGGCGCGGCCACGATGGCGACCCCCGTCGTTGTGCGATGGCGAGCTTATCGGCGATTGAGGGTGAGCTTTATCTCGCAGACCTCGATACGCTGGTCATCCCTCACCTGGATTTGTTCCATGCCCCCGAGACCCAGCCCCAATCCGAGCCTCCGCGCGCTCTTGCAGCAGCAGTTCCCTAAGGCGACCGTCCCCGCGACCGGCTCCCTGGCGGTGGGCGACATTCGGGAGTGGGATTCGCTCGGCCATTTCAACTATCTGATGCTGGTCGAAGAGACGTTCGACGTCCGCTTTTCGGTGGAAGAGATGGCGGAGTTGAAGGGGCTGGACCAGATCGCCGCGGCGCTGGCGAGCCGGGGCGTCGAGCTGTGATTTCGCGCGCGGATATCGCCGAGGCGTTTGAGCTCTGCGGCGTGCGGCGCGGCGATGTCCTGATGCTCCATGCCGATGCGATCGCGCTGGCCCAATTGCCGCCCATGACGGCGGAAGAGCGGTTCGACGTCCTGTTCGACGCCATCGCCGACGTCCTGGGGCCTGACGGGACCCTGGTGATGCCGACCTTTACCTACAGCTTCACCAAGGGCGAGCCGTTCGAGGCGGCGGCGACGCCGAGCACTGTCGGCCTCCTGACCGAGGCGTTTCGCACCCGCCCCGGCGTGCGGCGGTCGCACAATCCGATCTTCAGCGTGGCGGCGCGTGGGCGGTTGGCCGATCGGTTCGCAGAAGCCGCGACCGACGATTGTTTCGGTCCAAACACGGCCTTCGCCCTTCTAGCGGGCGAGGACGCCTGGCTGGCGTGTCTGGGATGCAGCTTGGACCGGTTGACCTTCGTCCATTACGTCGAGCAGGCGGCCGGCGTGGATTACAGGTACTTCAAGACCTTCGACGGCGTTGTCGTCGAGGAGACCGTCGAGACGCCGGCAAGCGTCCGCTATTTCGTCCGCGACCTGGATCGGGGCGCCATCGTCGACCTGTCGCGCCTGAAGGCGGACCTGATCCGGGCCGCTGTGCTGGCGACCTCGGCGGTCGGTCGGGTGGGGCTCAGCGCGGTGCGGTGTAGCGCCTTCGAGGCCGCCGCGCGCGCGCTTATGGCGCGAGACCCCGTCGGCTTGATCCAGGAGGGGCGGGCATGATCTTCGAGCACATCGGCCTGTTTGTCGCCGATCTCGATCAGGGCCGGCGCAAGCTGGCGGCGCTCCTGCCTATCGCCGCCTTTTCCGAGCCGGTCGAGGACTTGGGGCTCAAGGTCCGCATTCAGTTCGCCACCGATACCTCAGGCGTGCGATACGAGCTGGTGGCGCCGTTCGGCGAAGGCGATCCGGTCTCGGGCGTCCTGGCGTTGGGGCAGGCGATCCTGAACCACGTCGCCTACCGCGTTGAGGATCTGGACGCCGCCCTCGCCCGCTTGTGCGCCGAGGGCGCCATGCCGCTAGGGACCCCAGCGCCGGCGGTCGCGTTTGGCGGCCGGCGCGTCGTGTTCCTGCTGACCCGGTTACGCTTCATTCTGGAACTGGTGGAGGGGTTGTGACCTCCGAGTCCGATGCAACCGTCGGCGAGGCCATGTACGGCTGGGCGCGCGACCTCTATCCGATCGCCCGCAGCCTGACCGGCCCCGGCGTCCGCCAGACCCTGCGCTATCTCCAGGCCCTGGCGCCTGGCTTGGAGATCGAGGAGATCGCCTCGGGCGCGCCCGTGTTCGATTGGACCGTCCCCGACGAATGGACCTTGCGCGACGCCTATATCGAGGACGAGGCGGGCGAGCGCATCGTCGAGGTCGCGCGCAGCAACCTGCACGTGGTGGGCTATTCCACACCGCTAGACGCCTGGATGGAGCGGGACGCGCTCGACGCCCACCTTCACTCCCTGCCGGACCAGCCAGACGCCATCCCCTACGTCACCTCCTACTATGTGCGGCGCTGGGGCTTTTGCCTGACCCACCGTCAGCGTCAGGCGCTGAAGCCCGGCCGTTATCGCGTGGTGATCGATGCTGAGCTGAAGCCCGGCGCGATGAACTACGGCGAGCTGATCTTGCCGGGGCGCGAGGCGGGCGAGGTGTTGCTCTCGACCTATGTCTGCCATCCCTCGATGGCGAACAACGAGCTCTCTGGCCCGGTGGTGACGACCGCCTTGGCGCGGTGGCTGGCCGCGCTGCCGGAGCGCCGCTTCACCTATCGCATCCTGTTCCTACCCGAGACCGTCGGCGCCATCGCCTATCTCAGCCGCCATTGGCGCGAGATGAAGTCCAAGACCGTGGCGGGGTTCGTCGTCACCTGCGTCGGCGATAGCCGGACCTATTCCTACCTGGCGTCGCGCCATGGCGACACCTTAGCCGACCGCGTCGCGCGCCATGTGCTGGATCGCCATGCCGGCGACTATCTCCGGTACAGCTTCCTGGAGCGCGGCAGCGACGAGCGGCAATACTGCGCGCCGGGGATCGACCTGCCGGTCTGCTCCATCATGCGCTCCAAATACGGCGAGTACCCCGAGTACCACACCTCGCTCGACGACATGTCGTTCATCTCGTCGGACGGCCTTGCCGGCGCTTACGGCGCCTTGAAGGGGTGTCTGGAGGTGCTGGAGGCCAATCGTGTCTGGCGCACGACGACGCTCTGCGAGCCCCAACTCGGCAAGCGCGGCCTCTATCCCACGCTCAGCACCAAAGACAGCGGACGCAGCGTGCGGACCCTGACCAACATCTTGGCCTATGCCGACGGCTCTCGCGACCTGATCGCCCTGGCGGAGACGATCGGCGAAGACGCCCGCGATTGCTTATCCGTCGTGAAGACCCTGGCCGAAGCCGGGCTTGTTGCGGTTTGCGATTGAACCGGCGGCCCGCGACCCGCCCGCCGCCGATAGGTCAGCTATCAGACAAGCTCAGGCGATCTGCATTGTTCCATCCCCTTGGGTGCGTAAATCTTGCGCCAACGACACGGGCTGACGGGAAATCTCTACATGTCTCATTCGATTGCGCGGCGGACCCTCCTGGCCGGCGGGGCGATAGCCGGCGTTTCGCTCGCGGCGTCTGTAAAGGCCGCGCCGCCGCCCCTGACAATCCTCAACGTCAGCTACGACCCTACACGAGAGCTCTATAAGGCCTATAACGCGGTCTTCGCCGCCGATTGGAAGCGCAAGTCCGGTCAGGAGGTGACCATCCAGCAGAGCCATGGCGGCTCCGGCAAGCAAGCGCTGTCGGTCATCAATGGGCTGCAGGCCGATGTGGTGACGCTCGGCATTTCCGCCGATATCGACGCCATCTCTGAAAAAGCCGGCCTGATCGCGCCCAACTGGCAGAGCCGCCTACCCGAAAACTCGACGCCCTATACGTCGACCGTCGTCTTTCTGGTGCGCAAGGGAAACCCCAAGAACATTCGCGATTGGGGCGACCTTCTACATCCGGGCGTCCAGGTCGTTACGCCAAATCCAAAGACCTCCAGCGGGGCGCGGTGGAACTATATGGCGGCCTATGGCTGGGCTGAGCGCCATGGCGGCGCCAAGGCCGCTGTGGCCTATCTGGCCAAGCTCTATGCCCAGGTTCCCGTGCTCGACACCGGCGCGCGGGGATCGACCATAACCTTCGCCGAACGGGGCCTGGGCGATGTGCTTCTAGCTTGGGAGAACGAAGCCTTCCTCGCCCAGAACGAGAGCCCCGGCAAGTTCGATATCGTCGTTCCGTCCTTGTCGATCCTGGCGGAGCCGCCGGTGACCTGGGTGGACAAGGTCACGGCCCAGCGCGGGACGCTGGAGGTGTCCAAGGCCTATCTGCGCGGTCTCTATACCGACCGAGGCCAGACCATTGTCGCGGAGAATTTCTATCGCCCGCGCGATCCCAAGGTGCTGGCGGTCTTCGGCGCCCGGTTTCCCAAGGTGGCGATGACCAATATCGCCGACTTTGGCGGCTGGCCCAAGGTCGAGGCGCAACAGTTCGCCGACGGCGGCGTGTTCGACCGGATTTACAGGCCGCATTAGGCCCGACGATCAGCCCGCTGCAAACAGGTGGGCGTCGCGGATGGTCAAGCGTAGGTCGGCGCCCTGCTCCAGCTGAGCAGCGCCGCCGCGCGCGACCGCGAGCTCGATCGGCTGGCCCTGGGGCGTTACCGCGTCCAGCCAGAGCAGCGGTCCGCGGGGCGTCGCGCGTTGCAGTCGGACCGGGAAGCCAGTCTCATCGACGGTGGCGGGCGCCAACTGATCGGGACGCACGAACGCTGTCGCGGGACCATCGAGGAGGTCCGTCGCCGGCAGGGTCGCGCCGAGATAGGTGAACACTCCACCCCGCACCTCGCCCGTCAGCGCATTGGACTGTCCAACGAAGCCGGCCACGAACGCCGAAGCCGGCCGGTCCATAACCGTCGCAGGCGCGCCCACCTGTTCGATCCGGCCGCCGTTCAGGAGGGCGATCCGGTCGGCCAGGTCCAGCGCCTCTTCCTGGTCGTGCGTGACAAAGACGGTCGTCAGACCTGTGGCGTCGTGCAGGCGGCGAAGCTCGCGGCGAAGGGTCTTGCGGACGGTCGCATCGAGCGCGCCAAACGGCTCGTCGAGCAGGAGGATGCGCGGCGCCACCGCAAGCGCCCGCGCCAGAGCGACCCGCTGGCGCTGACCGCCGGAGAGCTGCGACGGATAGCGGTCGCCCAGCCCGTCCAACTCGACCAGTTTCAGCAGCTCGTCGACGCGCGTCGCCCGCGCCTTGGCGTCGGGACGATCTGGACCCTTCTTGACGTCCAGGCCAAAGGCTACGTTCTTCGCCACGGTCATATGTTTGAACAGGGCGTATTGCTGGAACACGAATCCGACGCCGCGCTCCGCCGCATGGGCGAAGGTCACCGCTTGGTCCCCGAAACGCACCTCGCCGCGATCTGGAAACTCCAGGCCCGCGATGATCCGCAAAAGCGTCGTCTTGCCCGAGCCGGAAGGCCCCAAGAGCGCCAGGAGCTCGCCGGCCGCGATCTCCAAGCTGACGCCGTTCAGGGCGGCGAAGCGGCCAAACTGCTTATGCACGCCCTCAAGCGTGACCGAGGTCGCCACGGGGGTCGGTGAAGTCATGCGCGAAGCCGTGTCTTTTGAAGCGCGATCGGGTCTGAAAGCTGAGGCTGCAACCGCTCCAACGCGGTCTTCAGCACCAGCGTCGCCACCGCCAGCAGGCAGAGGAGGGCGGCGACCGAAAAGGCGCCGACCATGTCATAGTCGTTGTATAGGATCTCGACCTGGAGCGGCATGGTGTCGGTCAGGCCCCGGACGTGGCCGGACACGACCGAAACCGCGCCGAATTCCCCCATAGCCCGAGCGTTGCACAAGAGCACGCCATAGAGCAGCCCCCATCGGATATTAGGCGCCGTCACCCGCAGAAACGTCGTCAACCCGTCGGCGCCCAGCGACACGGCCGCCTCCTCCTCGTCCCGCCCCTGGGCCTGCATGAGTGGGATCAGCTCCCGGGCGACGAAGGGAAAGGTGACGAAGACGGTCGCCAGGACAATGCCGGGCGCGGCGAAGACGATCTTGATACGATGGGCGTCGAGCCAGCGGCCGAACCAGCCCTGAAGCCCGAACACCAGCACGTAGGCGAGGCCCGCAACCACGGGCGACACCGAGAAGGGCAGGTCGATCAAGCTAATCAGCACGCTCTTGGCGGGAAAGTCGTGCTTGGCGATCGCCCAAGCGGCGCAGACGCCAATCAGGGTGTTGACGGGCACGGCGATAGCGGCGGTCACGAGCGTCAGGCGAATAGCCGACAGGGCGTCGGGATCGGCGAGCGCCGCCAGAGACCCTTGCACGCCCTTGGCGAGCGCCTGGGCGAACACGGCGACCAGCGGCAGGACCAGCATAAAGCCTACGAAGGCCGTGACGATCGCGATCAAGCCGAAGCGGGCCCAAAGGGGATCGTCCGTCGTTCCCCGCCTTGCGCCGCTCATTGGGAGACGCGTCCCGCCCACGCCTGGACGCCATTGACGGTCAAAAGCATAGCGAAGGCGATCAGCAGCATGACGGTGGCGATGGCCGAGGCCGAGCCATAGTCGAACTGCTCCAGTTCGATGGTGATCAGGAGCGGCGCAATTTCGGTCTTGTAGGGCATGTTGCCGGCGATGAAGATCACCGAGCCGTACTCGCCAACGGCGCGAGCGAAGGCCAGCGCAAACCCGGTGATCCACGCGGGAACCAGGGCCGGCAGGATGACCCGCGCCACGGTCTGCAGCCGATTGGCGCCAAGGCTCGCCGCCGCCTCTTCGACGTCGTGGGCGAGGTCGCGCAGAACCGGCTCGACTGTGCGCACCACGAACGGCAATCCGACGAAGGTCAGGGCGATGACCACGCCGACCTCATTATAAGCGGTCTTGATCCCCAATGGCGCGAGCAGACCGCCGATCCAGCCCGTCGCGCCATACAGACCGGCCAAAGAGACGCCGGCGACGGCGGTGGGCAGGGCGAAGGGCAGATCGACCAGGGCGTTCAACACGGCTCGACCCGGAAAGCGGTAGCGGACCAGGACCCAGGCGGTCAGAAGCCCGAATACCGCGTTAAGGGTGGCGCCGATCAAGGCGGCCGACAGCGACAACCCATAGGCGTGCAGGGCGCGCGACGAAAACGCGGCGGCCGCAAAGGCGGGCCAGCCCATCAGCGCGCTCCGCGCTACAACCGCGGCGAGGGGAACCAGAACGACCAGACATAGCGCCAGCAGGGTCAGGCCCAGCGTCAGGCCAAAGCCGGGTATCGCCGACGGGCGCCTCACGAGCCGCACAGATCGAACCCCAATCGCCGTTATCATTTTGAACTTGGATTGGCCGCCATCGCCGTTCTCGTGTCCATCGAAACAGCAAAAGGCAAACCAAGATTTCTGAGCGCTGCGTTAGAAAACTGGCGGGACGCTCTGTGAAGATCGGTCCGGTCCCACCCGACGATACGGCGACGCGGCTAGACTCATAGACCTCGCGAAAGGAGCGAGCTTAGCAGAGTCAGTGGCCGAGCAGCGCTTGGGCGAGGGCCTCGGCGACCAGCTTGGGACGGCCTTGATCGTCGAAGAGCGTAGGCGCGTCTCCGGCGTCCCCGCCAAATTGCGGCAACCGAAGCCAAGAGTCCTTGTCCCGCAGATCCCAGAAGGTGAAGGCGTATTGCTGAGCCTGGGGAAGGCGCCGATAAGCCCGCGCAGTTCCGGCGACGAGGTTCGCCTGGGCGCGCAACCGCTCTTCCAAAGGTGTGAAGTTCAGGCGGCCCGCGCGGGTGGAGACGTCAAGCTCGGATACGTGAATCGGCAAACCAAAGGCGCTGAGCTCACGCATCATGTTTTCGACGCCTGAGAGGGGCTGATCCCACCTCATGTGGAGTTGGGTTCCGAGTCCAGTGAGGGGCGCGCCTTGGTTTAGCAGTGTTTCGATCAGGCGAAGAAAGGTCGCCAATTTCTTCGGGCGACTCTCTAAGTTGTATTCGTTGATGAATAGAACAGCGTTGGGGTCGGCTTCGCGCGCGTAATGAAGCGCCCGGGCTATATAATCCATGCCCAGCATCTCGCGCCAAAGGCATTGGCGGTAGCCGTCTCCATCCTCAGCCACAGGCTCGTTGACGACGTCCCATCCGCGGAGGCGGCCGCGATAACGGCGCGCGACGTCTGTAATGTAATTCCGGTAGGCTTGGGCGAACCTCTGCGGTTCGTTGGCGATCCGGGTAAAGGGTTCTGGGCGGTAGACGTACCAGATAAGATTGTGGCCATGCACGTTCAGGCCATGAGCCTCGGCGAAAGCGAGCATTCGATCGGCCTGGTCGAAGTCGAACGTGCCGTCGTCTTTTAGGATGCGCTCCATCTTTAACGCCAGCCCTGGCGTGATCTGGTTGAAGTTATCGCTCACCAGAGCAACGGCGGAGGGATCGTCGATCTGAGCGGTCGTGATCTCGACGCCGAGCGGAAACGGCGCGAGGTTTCGCAGGTGCGGAAGCAGCCTGCGTGGCTTGGCTTGCGTCGCCATGGGCAAACAGGCGGCGATCCCCGCGCTGACGATCGTTCGTCTAGACGTCGCCGAGCGATTGTGGTGTTCGAAGACGTCAGGTTCGGCTTGCATTTTGGTTCGGTCTTAGAATTCAGCGATCACGATCTTGGCTGGCGACCGGCCATAGCGGCAAAGCCCGACCCACCTCCAACCCCGCCAGGGGCGCGCCGAGTTTCGCCGCTGCGATTTTCGCCGGCTACACGGGAAACCCTCCGTTTATAGGGGGAGTGGGTTGAAGATCAGTGTATCGAGGCTTGAAACTTCAATGCCGATCTAATCGCGGTGATAGGGCGAACCCGCCAGGATCGAGACGGCGCGATAGAGTTGTTCAGCCAGCATCGCCCGCGCCAGGGCGTGAGGCCAGGTTTGTGGCCCAAACGACATAAGTTCGTGCGCACGTTCCAATACGGCTGGGGCCAGGCCATCCGCGCCGCCGATCACGAAGGCGGAGCGGCGTAGGCCGCGATCCCGCAAGCTCGCGAGCCGGCCGGCGAAGGCCCGGGACGCCGCGGGCGCGCCATGCTCGTCGCAGGCGCAAATGTGATCGAAGCCGGCCAAAGCCGCGAGCAGCGCTTCTCCCTCAGCCGTCTTGCCGGGCTTTCGGCTCTCGACCTCGATCGCCTCGACCGCGCCGAAGCCGAGCGCACGGCCGGCCGAATTGGCGCGGGCGACATAGTCTTTCACGAGGTCGGCCTCCGGACCCCGGCTCAGCCGACCCAAGGCCACGATGGCGAGGCGCACCCGATCAGGTCGCCTGCAAGCTCGGGATATGGCCGACGCCGCCCGGGCGACGCGGGGTGTCGACAGACCAGATCTTTTCCAGATTGTAGAAGGTGCGCACCTCGGGCCGGAATAGGTGCACGATGACATCGCTTGCGTCGATCAGCACCCAGTCGGCCTGGGGCAAGCCTTCGACCTGGGCCTTGCCGAAACCGCCTTCTTTCAGGCTGCGCAGCAAATGGTCGGCCATGGACGCGACATGACGCTGCGAGCGGCCCGACACCACGACGATCGCGTCGGCCAGCGGGCTCTTATCCTTCAGGTCGATCACCACAACGTCCTGGGCCTGGTCGTCGTCCAGACGCTTCAGGATCAAGGCCATCATCGCCTGAACGTCTTCCGGGGCGTTGGAGATGGTCTTAGAGTCAGGGTCGGCGGCCAGCGACGTCTCCGCCGCGGCGTCCGCCTCGGCCTCATCATAGTCGAGGGGGTCGAGCGCATCGCGCTCTGAGACGGCGGCCATCGGGGTTGGACCCTGGTTCATGCCGGGCGTCGAGGCCTGGAGTGTCAGCGGAATATCCTTTCGTTTGACCGCCCATTATGCGGCCAAAACGCGGTTTGGTCAAAAGGCTGCGCGCCAGCGGAAGGCTATTGTCCGATCAGACGACGGAAAACCTTAACAAACATCGGCGAGAGTCGAAACCTCGAACGCGATCAAGCGGAAACGCATCGCCTACAGGGAGCCAAGATTGGCCGATATTCCCGACAGCTTGGTCTGGCCCGAGGCTTTGAGCTCGGACCGGCTCCGCGCAGGCCTCGGCGGGCTTGAGCCGGCTACGCCTTCCGCCGACTGGCGCTGTCGGCTGGAGCAGGCGCTGACGATGCTGATCCTGTTCATGATGAGCGACGCCTTGATCGGCCCCTTGCTGGATCCCAACCAGGCGGGCGGCGACGACAACCCATTGCTTCGCGCTATGTGGCTACCGGTCTATGGCCTAACTGCGGGTCTCGCGGCCGTACATTGGCGCGCCATGCGGAAGGTCTGGCTACCGCTGGTTTCGGTCGGGCTGCTTATGGGGCTGGCCTGGGCGTCGTCCATCTGGTCGATTGAGCCGGAGGTGACCGGTCGGCGGGTGATGGCGCTGGTCTTTACCAGCATGTTCGGAATTTACTTAGGAGCGCAGTATTCCTGGCGAGACCTCGTCACCGCGGTCGCCGCGCTGGGGTTCGTGCTGGCCATCGGCAGCTATGCCGTATGCATCGGCTATCCCACGATGGGCGTTCACCACGACGTGAACGCGGGCGACTGGCGCGGCCTGTGGTTCCAGAAGAACGCTATGGGCGAGATCATGGCCGTCTGCTTGCTGGCCTCTGTGTCCACGGCGCTTGTCCGACCGACCCAGCGCCGACGTTGGATCCTCAACGCCCTATTGTGTCTGGGCCTGGCGATCATGAGCCGGTCAGGCACAGCTCTGATCGCTCTAGCTCTGATCTTCGGCGCCACGACGGTCCTCGCCCTTCTGAGACGCGGCCCCATCGTCGGCGTTATCACTTTATTTGGCGCGGGCGCGGGCGCGTTCGCCGTCGCCGCCGCCGAGCTTCTGGCCCCCGGCATATTTCTGACGCTGGTCGGCAAGGACCCTACCCTAACGGGGAGGACCGACATCTGGGCCGCCATTCTGCGCCAAGCCATCGCCCATCCGTGGCTGGGGTTCGGCTACGCCGCCTTCTGGGAGAAGACCAGCGCCCCGGCCGCCTTTGTGCGCGCCGAAACCGGCTGGGACGTGCCGTCGGCCCACAATGGTTGGCTGGACGTCCTGGTGCAGCTTGGCGCTATCGGCGTCGCACTCTGCGCCCTTTTACTGGCGGCGGCCTATATCCTGGCGCTCATGCGCGCGCTGGATCGCCGGGACGGGAACTGGGCGCTGATCTACCTCAGCATCTTCCTGATCACCGCGTTTTCCGAAAGTGTGCTCATGCAGCGCAACAGTCTCCTGTGGACGCTTTGCATCGCCACCTTGACCAAGCTGTTGAGCGAACGCCGGGCTAGCCGCCGCGCGGTCGGGCCCCGGCAGAGCGATATCGAGAGCCCGGCCTATAACCTTTGGCCGTCGGACCCCGCCGCTACGCGGTTCTAGCGCTTTACTGTGAGTGCGCGAACGGGCAGGCGACGGGCCGTCGTCCATTTTTGCGCGGCTCGCTACTATCGCGCGCGGCCGGACCGGCGTAACCATCGGCTATGACCGTTGAAGCCGCCGACCCGCAATCCTGGGCCGACTGGCGCCCTGCTCCGCTGCTTCCCCAGGCGGATGGGCGCGACAGGGCCTTGGCCTTCGTTGTGGCCGTCCTCTGCTTTCTCGCCTGCGTTACGGTATTCGCCCTGATCGCCTCCGGGCGCGCCGCCTCAGGCTGGGGGCGGGAGCTGTCGGCTTCGGCGACGATCCAGGTGCGGCCCAAGGTCGGCGAGACCGGCTTCGACGCCGCCGCTCGCGCCGCCGAGGCCCTGGCCGGCGTTAAGGGCGTGGTCGAAGCCCAGGCGCTGGACCGGGCGGCGGCCGAAAAGCTACTGGAGCCGTGGCTGGGCAAGGGCAATATCCCCGACGATCTGCCCATACCCCACCTTGTCACCGTCGAGCTCGACCCCAAGGCCCCCGCCAAGGTCGCCGATATGGACGCCGCCCTGGTTCAGGCCGGGCTGGACGGGACGGTGGACGATCACAGCCACTGGCTCAACGATGTGGAGCGCGCCGGGGCCATCGCCCGCGGCATGGCGCTGGGGGCTGGATTGCTGGTGTCGGCCGCGGCGGGCGCTGTCGTCGCCTTCGCCACCAAGGCTGGCCTCGCCGCCCGGCGCGATGTGGTGGAGGTGCTGCACCTGTCGGGCGCCAAGGACAGCTTCATCGCGGGTCTGTTTGAGCGTCGCTTCGCATGGCTGGCCGCCCGCGCCGGCGGATATGGGGCTGCGACGGCGATCGCCGCCGCCGCGTTTCTCCGGCTGATCGGCGGCGCCGATGGCTTCACGCCCGTGCTGCCGGTGCGCTGGATCGATCTCGCCGCGGCTCTGCCCTGCCCGATCCTGGCGGCGGCGGTGGCGGCGATCTCAGCCCGGCGGACCGCCATGGCCATCCTGCGCATCGAGCCGTGAAGATTTAGGCGGGCGCGCGCGGCGATGCGGACGTTTCTGATTCTCCTGATTTTGCTGGCGGCTTGGGGCGCGGGCCTTTTGGCGTTCGCCAATCGGGTCGCCAACTCCACGCCGCCGCCCGACCCACCCCAGGCCGACGCCATCGTCGCCCTGACGGGTGCCTCGCTCATTCGGTTGGAGGCGGCCGAGGCGCTCCTGGAGGAGGGGCTGGGTCGGCGCCTGCTGATCTCCGGCGTCAATCGCGAGACGACCCGAAAACAGATGCGTGCGACCCTGATTACCGACAAACGGGCGAGCGCAGACCGCGCCTTCGACTGCTGTGTCGATCTGGGCTTTCAGGCGGAGAACACGCTGGGTAATGCGCGCGAGACGGCGCCCTGGGTGGCGCGTCATCGTTATCGCACCCTGATCGTCGTCACCGCCGATTACCACATGCCCCGCGCCTTGTTGGAGCTGCACGCCGCCATGCCAGGGGTCGTGCTCTATCCATTTCCGGTGGCGACGGAGGCGGTCGATGCGCGACGGTGGTGGGCCTCGCCGGACCAGGCGCGGCGCTTGGTGGTGGAATACTGCAAGTACGTGGTGATTCTGCTCCGAAACGAGCTGCTGTCGTTCTCGCCGCCGCGCCAGCCGACGCACGCTACGCCGCCTGCGCCGGCCAATGCCGTGGGGCCGGCGTCTTGAGCGCACAGCGGGCGACGCCTCTCATTTTGGTGCGCTCGGTCCTGTTCGCGGCGTGGATGTTCTTAGGCGCCGTGGTGCTGGGGACCGTGTCCCTACCGCTGTTGATCGGTCCCCGGCGCTCGGCCATGGCGCCCATTCGTCTTTGGGCGCGCCTATGCCTGTTGGGCCTGCGCTGGATCGTGGGCTTGAGCGTTGAGGTGCAGGGGCGAGCGCTTGCGCCTCGGGGCGCTGCGCTCGTGGCCGCCAAGCACCAGGGCATGCTCGACGTGCTGATCGCGCTCGACCTGTTTCCCGACCCCTGCATCGTCCTGAAGAAGGAACTGATGTGGATCCCGTTCTTCGGCTGGTTCGCCGCCAAGGTCGAGATGATCGCCATCGACAGATCCTCAGGGGCCAAGGCGGTGCGACGCCTGACGGCGGCGACGACCCGCGCCCTGGCCGAGGGCCGCCAGGTGTTCATCTTTCCCGAAGGAACCCGCCAAGCCCCCGGCGCCGCCCCCGCGTACAAGCCCGGCATCGCCGCCCTGTATCGCGAGACGAACCTGCCCTGCACCCCCATGGCGACCAATTCGGGCCACGTCTGGCCCGCCTCAGGCCTGGCCAAATATCCCGGAGTTGCGGTCTATCGGCTGTTGCCGACGATCCCGGCTGGCCTGAAGCGGGGCCCGTTTATGGCGGCGCTGGAAGCCGCGATCGAAAACGCCGGTCGTCAACTGGAGCAGAGATAACGGCAGGTCGCGAACTCTTTTGCATCGATATAGGAAAGTTGAAATTAATCACGTCTTTTCGTGATTATTTAAGGGTGCTGTGCAACGTTAGCCGGTCAAGGACGTCTTGGAGGTCGCCATGAGCGACATGAGCGCCGCCGTATCAGGTCTTGAAGCGGCGATTGAGCAACTTAATGTCTCGGCGTCAAATGTCGCCAATAGCCAAACCACGGGCGTCTGGAACGCCGAGGCGGCGACGCTCGGGGCCTCAACGCTCGGCGCGTCGGCGCTGGGCGCCTCGGCGACTGCGGCGGCGGACGCGGCGTCGCCCACGGGATCGAACGTTGCGCCGCCCATGGCCTATCGACCGCTCCAGCTCGTCCAATACGCCAACGCCGACATGGCCGGAGGGGGCGTCTCGACCCGCGTCGAGGCGGACAGCCCGGCCGTCTACGCGGCCTACGCCCCATCGGTCTACTACGCCAACGCCGATGGCATCGTGGCGACGCCGAACATCGACCTGCCAGCCCAGATTATCAACGAGGCCAGCGCCCTGATCCAGTTCGAGGCCAACCTGAAGGTGATCGAGGCCGGCGATCAGATGCAGGAAAGCGTTATAAATCAGAAGATCTAACGCCTAGGCGGGCTCGAAAACGGCGCGCGATCTCGGGCTTGTGATAGGCAGGGCGGCCGCAATCGCGTAAGTCTTGACGCGCATGGATCGGCGTAGCTTTCTCTTTTCCGTTTCAGGCCTAGCGGTCGCGCCAGATATCGGGTCCCTGGTTGGCGGTGGACCGGCGGGCGATAGCGACCCCTTGTTCGACGCCTGGCTGCAGGGCTTCATCGACCGCGCCGTCGGCGCCGGCTGGTCGCGTCCAGGCCTGACCGCCGTCTTTACCGGCGTGACCTCGGACGCCCGAGTGATCAAGGCGGACCGCGCCCAGCCCGAACTCTCCAAGCCCATCGGCGACTATATGAACGCCGCCGTCTCCGAGCGCCGGGTCAGCCAGGGGGTGGCGCTGCACACCGCCGATGCGTCGTGGCTCGATCCCATCGCCGCCAATTATGGCGTGCCGCCTCAGATTCTGATCGCCATCTGGGGGATGGAGTCCAGCTACGGCCAGATTCAGGGCGGCTATGATGTGGTCCGCTCGCTAGCCACCCTGGCCGCCGAGGGGCGCCGCAAGGATTGGGCCGAAAGCGAGTTGTTCGCCGCGCTCCGCATCCTGATTACGGCGCAGGCTCAACGCACGCAGTTGAAGGGCTCATGGGCCGGCGCCATGGGCCAGACCCAGTTCACCCCGTCCGACTACCTCGCCTGGGCGGTGGACGGCGACGGCGACGGCAAGCGCGACATCTGGGGCTCAAGCCCCGACGCGCTCGCCTCGACCGGCAATTTCATGGCGAACAAGGCCGCGTGGCGGCGCGGCGAATCCTGGGCGCGCGAGGTGATCTTGCCAGAGCCGTTCGATTACAGCCTGGCGGAAGCCACGAAGCAGCCCTGGGCCGCCTGGGCGTCGCTGGGCGTGCGCACCGCCGACGGCTTGCCCGTCGACACAGCCGACGCGAGCGAGCCGGCCGGCCTCATCCTCCCCGCCGGTTGGACAGGACCCGCCTTTCTAGCCTTCCCCAACCACTACGCCATCCGCGCCTACAACAACTCCATGGCCTACGCTCTGGCCGTAGGTCTGATCGCCGACCGCGTCGATGGCGCCCCGCCCCTGCTCAAGCCCTGGCCCCAGGAGCAACCCATCCCGCTGGCCGACCGCATCGCCGCCCAGGAATCGCTCGCCCGCCTGGGCTATGACCCGGGCGTGGCCGATGGGGTGCTGGGCTTGAAGACCCGCCAAGCCGCGCGGCAGTGGCAAAAGAGCCGGTCGCTTCCGGCGGATGGCTATCTGACGTTCTGGCTGATCCAGCGCCTGAAGGCGGATGCGGCGAAGGTGGCGCCGGCGGCGGTTGGGCAGACGGGGTAGACGTGGCTTAGCGTGATGTGTGCCACGGAGCGCCCGGCCGCAAACCTTGCGCAAATGTAATCGATCGACTACAGTCTCCGCATGTTCACGGTCAAGCCGTTGCCGCAGTTCATCGCTTGGCTGGATGCCCTGCCAGACGCAACCGTGCGCGGCGTCGTTTTGGCGCGGATCAAGCGTTTGGAGCGCGGGCTTTTTGGGGACGTCGAGCCGGTAGGCGAAGGAGTCTCGGAATTGCGTATCCATGTGGGCGCAGGTTGGCGAATTTATTTCACACGGCGCGGCGAAAAAATCATTGTTCTACTGGTGGGCGGTTCGAAGCGCACGCAGAAGAAAGACATCAAACGCGCCAAGGAACTGACCGAGATGTTGGAGTCGAAGGAAAATCATAATGACTAAGCAAAGCATAAATATAGATGATATTTATCCTTTCGACGCTGCCCCCTATCTGGACAACGAAGACGCTATTGCGGCCTACCTAACCGATATATTGGAAGCAAATGACGCCGGGCTGCTGGCGGCTGCGCTGGGCGATATCGCTCGCGCTCGCGGGATGACCGATATCGCAAAAGTCGCCGGCATCACCCGCGAGGCCCTCTACAAGGCGCTTCGACCAGACAGCGAACCGCGCTTCGATACGATAAACCGGGTTTGCGGTGCGCTTGGGGTGCGTCTGGTTGCTCAAGCCCTCCATACAGCGGTTGGGTAAGACCGCAGCCATCTTCCACCGGAATTACGGGAATTCGGAATTACGGCGACATAATAAGACTTGCATAGATGGGCTGAGTTATTGTGACGAATGCGAATTACGCAATTGATATCATGTGTGAATTCCCGGAGAAGAGCCTGACCAATGCGTAGTCCCCATACGTGGCGTCGATTCAAGAGTCCGCGGGCCTGGATTTCAGCGATTGCTATAGGGATTTTTGCAATAGCTGCACGATCAGCTTCGGCCGAGGCCGCAGCGGGGGCCAAGCTGGCGGAGTTCCGAGGCCATTGGGCCTTTCGGGTGAAAGACAAGGATATCTTCATTTTAAACATTGGTGAATCCGCTGGCCCAGCAAATCAGATCGGCGCTTTCGAGCGGCCTACTCGCTTCCAGTGGAACCCGGCAAGAGGATCGATTAGCGGCGTTCAGATGCCGGTGCTGATTGAGCCAATCGAATTGGAAAAGGTGGAGGATCACAATCTGTATATCGTCACGCGAAAGCGGGATGGCAGCGATGACGATCACCTTCAATTGACGATGACGCAATATGGCGCGCTTGAATTGAGGTACGCCGGTTTGCCGCTGCCGCCGATCACGCTCACGTCTGTGGGAGCAAATGAACACGTTGCGGCCGATCTTGCAGAAGGGCAGACCTACGCCCCCGACGATACTGGTAATGATAATGCCCTATTGAGCAGTCTATTCAACGCCGATCAATCGGATAGAAATCCGTCGTCAGGTAAGCTCGACAGCTCGCTCGCCGCACGAGATATTGCGCGCCGCAATATCGTCAAAAGGCTGATCTCAACCAACAAACTGAACACCGGTACTGATTATAATAACGCGGCCTTTATTCTCCAGCATGGGGACGACGCTGACGATTATATAGTCGCCCACACCCTTGCGATGATTGCCGTGAAAAAAGGCAGGCCTGACTCCATATGGATCGCGGCCGCGACTTTGGATCGATATCTACAGTCGGTTGGGAAACCTCAGATATATGGCACGCAGTACAAGACGAAGCTGGACACCGGCAATGTCTCGCAGGACCCATACAATAAATCGCTCATTTCTGATGCCTTGCGGGCAGAACTAGGGGTGCCTCCACTGAGTCAGCAAATCGACCTATGGAAAAATATTCATCCGCCCGGCAAGTGAATTTTGGTATTGCATTGACAGGGATGTCACCGAATTGCCCACTCGAAGGAGCGCACGGTAGCCCGAAATCTACGATCCTTCATAAAGCTGATCGAGAAGCTCCACAGACGTTAGCCCAACGCCCTTGCAAGCTATGCGCCTCGCGCGGAGCCATTCATAGGTGGTCGGGCCAACTTGAGTGGTGGGTATCGGGCGAATTTCAAGCACGGGTTTTTCGCTGCGCGTGATGACGACCTCGTCCCCATCCAACGCGCGCTCGATTAGTCGAGAAAGTCCCGCTTTGGCGTCAGCTTCACTGAACTCCGTCACCGCGCTCCCCAAATTCTAAACACCTTCCCGCGCATAATCCGTCTCACCGCTCCGCCCCGCACGCTCAACTCAACCCGCACCCTTGAGCCCAGCCGCCCGATGCGATATCGGCCCGGTGACGCTGATTTTCGCCGAGGAACACATGTCCCAGCCGATCGACTACAAGCCGGGCGAGATGGATGTCGCCAGCCATCATGACATGTACCGCCTGTTCAACGTGCTGCTGAACTGGGGTGGGCTGGCGGTCGCCACGCTTTTGATCTTTTTGGTCTTGTTCCTGTGCGCTCATGCCGGCTTTTTCCCTTCGGCGATTGTGGCCGTGCTGGTCTGCGGCGGCGGCGTACTCTGGCTGAGCCGGCCCAAGGCGCACTAGATTTCAAGAGTTCGATTCGGGATGAGGAAAACCGCTTTGCACTTTTCCTCATCCCGCATTGACGCCCCACGCTAAAACGCATTCCGCGTCAAGCCTCCCTTAACCCTACCGCGCCCTATCATGTCGTCTCATAGTTTTGGGACGGGGTGACGCGATGGCCGGCGGATTTGAGGGCGAAGCGCTGATCGAGGCGCCGGCGGAATGGCCGGTGGCGCGGTCGCTTTTGATGAGCCATCCGTCGCTTTTGTGCGACGATATCCAGCTTCTCCAGGCGCTGGGCCTGCGCCCCGCCGCCAATGTGGTGGAGTTCGGCCCCGCCGCCCTGGCGCGACTCGAAGCCGCTCGGGCGCGGGAGATCAGCGCCCGCCAGGAGCTGGAGGCCATGGCGCGGGCCAATCACTCGGCCCAGGCCCAGACCCACGCGCTCGTGGTCGATATCCTGGACGCGAAAGGCCATCTCGACCTGGTGCGCCGGGTGAACGAGGGCGTGCGTGAGCGTTTCGCTCTGGAAGCCGCCGCGTTGGCGATCGAGGGCCAGGCGCCGCCAGGCTGGCGCGGTCTACCGTTTGGCCTGCTCGACTATATTCTGGGCGCCGACCGCCTGTATGCGGTGGGTCCTTGCACCGGGGGGCGGGAGATTTTCGGCGAAGCGGCGGAGCGGGTGAAGAGCGTCGCTCTGGTGCGGATCGCCCTGTTCGATCCGATTCAGCCGGGCGTGTTGGCTTTCGGCTCGGCCGACGCGGAAGGCTTTACCTCCGACATGGGGGTGGAGTTGATCGCCTTCATCGCCCGGGTCGTCGAGCGGACGGCCGAGCGATGGCCCGTAAAGCCCTAAAGGCCGAGCCCGCGCCCGAAGAAACGCCCCGCACCGCGCGGGCCGCCCTGATCGTCTGGCTCGCCTACCTGACCCACGAACGTCGCGCCTCACCCCGCACGGTAGAGGCCTATGGCGCAGGCGTGACCGCCTTTCTGAACTTCATGGAGCGTCACAGGGCTGAAAGCCTGGCGCTCGCCGATCTGGGCCAGGTCTCGGCCGCCGAGGTCCGCGCCTACCTGGCGCACCGGCGATCCGGCGATCACCCCTTGTCCCCGCGATCCTTGAGCCAGGCTCTGTCGGCGCTGCGGGCCTTCTATCAGTGGCTTGACCGGCGTCAGGGCGTCGCCAATCCTGCCCTGGCGCTCGTGCGCGGCCCACGCGTGAAGCCCGGCCAGCCACGACCCGTGTCGGAGGATCAGGCGCGGGGGCTCCTCACCGAAGCGGGCGATCCCGATGCGCGGACCGAGAGGTCTGAGCCTTGGGAGGCGGCGCGCGACGTCGCTGTGCTTACGCTGCTCTACGGGTGCGGCCTGCGCATCTCCGAGGCGCTGTCCCTGAAACGGGGCGACGCGCCGTTGGCCGAGGTGCTGCGGATCGTCGGCAAGGGGTCGAAGACCCGGATGGTCCCTGTGCTGCCGGCGGTGACCCAGGCGGTCGACGCCTATGTCGCGCACCTGCCGTTCGCGCTTGCGCCCGACGACGCCCTGTTTCGGGCCAAGCGCGGCGGCGAGCTTGGGCCGCGGCGGGTGCAGGCCCTGATGCAGACCTTGCGCGCCCAGCTCGGCCTGCCCGATAGCGCCACGCCCCATGCCCTTCGCCATTCCTTCGCCACGCACCTCTTGGGCGGCGGCGCCGATCTGCGCACGATCCAGGAATTGCTGGGCCACGCCTCGCTCTCGACCACACAGAAATATACCGAAGTGGACGCCGCCAGTCTGCTCGCCGCCTACGCCAACGCCCATCCGCGCGCCTGAAACCGTGTTGCGAGCGCGAAAATCGGCCTGTTTACGTGAATTCGATGTAATTAACGGGTCTCGATCGCGCACGAAGCTCCAGTTTCGACTAATTAGGGCGTCACGAGAGCGTTTGGCGCAGGGACGATCGACGATGGCGAAGGCGGACGGCGGCCTGATCGGGCGGCTGATGGGCGCGCGGGACGAGGCGTCCGGTCCGGTCTGGATCCCGGAACTGAGTTCCGAGGTGAAGGCGGACTTCGGCCGTCTGACCAAGGAGCTGCGCCTCCTGGAGACCGCCCAGGACGAGGGTCGCCGCAATGCGCCCCCGACCGGAGATGCCGACCTGAATGGGACGCAGTTGCGGATCGTCGGGCGCGTCGCTCAAGGGTTGCGCGCGCTGAAGGCCTATCTGGCGGAAGTGCTGGGCGAGGCGGTCGCCGCGGCGCAAGGGCGCTTGCCGGAGGCCCTGGACGCCGATCATGCCCGCGCCGAGATCGACGGCCGCATCGCCTCGGCGCTGGCCGAGCGCCAGACCGATCTGGTGGCCCTGCGCGAGCAGGAGCTGGAGACCCAGCGCGACCTGAACTATTTCCGCCGCCGCCACGATCTGCACCGCGCCGCCAGCTATCGCGAATCCCCTCTACTGGTCTTCGCCATCCTGGTCGGCATGTTCGTGGTGGAGTCCTTCGCCAACGCGTTCCTTTTGCGGCGGATCAGCGAGCAGGGCTGGGTCGGCGGCGTGGCGCTGGCGGCGGTGATCAGCCTGATCAACCTTGGCCTCGGCATCGTCGGCGGCGGTGTGGGTTGGCGGCTGATCGGCCATCGCTTTCCGGTGCAGCGGACGATCGGCTGGGGCGTCTCAGTGGCGGCGCTCATTTTAGCCTTCTTCTGGAACATCTTCGCCGCCCATTTCCGCGAAGTGGCGGAGCTGGCGGTCGATTCCAACACTGACCCCAGCCTCGCGGGTCACGCGCTGGACGCCATGGCGCACATCAAGGCCCACGGCCTGTTTGGCCTGTCGACCATCCTGTCCTGGGGCCTGTTTGCGCTGGGCCTGCTCGTTCACCTCGTCGCCAGCCGCGAGGCCTGGGACGACATGGCGGACCGCTATTGGGATTACCGGCGGTATGACCGGGCCTATCGCATCGCCCGGCTCGACTATGAGGATGCGGTGGCCGAGGCCAAGGCGGCGGCGGACGAGGAGGCGCGCGAGGTGCTGGCCGATCTGGAGGATCGCTTCATGCCTCAGACGATGCAGCGCGACCGCCTGTCGGCGCTCGCGGAATTGGGCGCCCGGCGGCTGGCCGAGGGGCGCGACGCAGAGGCCGAGTGGGTGCGCCAGGGCGCAGCCTTGCTCAAGGCCTATCGCGACGAGAACGCCCATGTGCGCAGCGAGCCTGCGCCGGCCTATTTCGCCCGCTATCCCGACGCCGATGTCTATCGCCGGGGCGTCGACGCAGACGACCGGCGCGAAGCTGACGCCCGCACGCTCGCAGGGCTCCAGGCCCAGCTTCAAGAGGCGGCCCAGTCCGCAGCCGACGTGCAGGCCCGCAACGCCACGGCGCTCACGGCGCTACGCAGCCATGTGGTGGAGACGATCGCCGGCCTCGCGGCCCGAATCGATAGCCTGCGCGCCGCGGTGGATCGGGAGGCCGGCGCCAACCTCTCCCGCTACACGCCAGACCGGGCCGCGCAGACCGTGGATGACGCCGGACGCGTGGAGCCTCATTTTGGCGCCTGATCGCCGGCCTGTACGCCGACCGCCGCCGCGCAAGCGCCGCCTGAGGCCGGGCGAGGTGCGACGGCGCGCCGAAACGCGCCGGGCGGCGATCATCCTGGCCGCCGCGGTTCTGGCCATCGTCGCGGTCGGGGTCGCTCTGTATCTCAGCCGGACGCCTCAGCTGGATGCCGCCACCGGCTGTCCCGTCGGCCAGCGTGTCCCGCCTGAACATACGGTGGTGCTCATCGACCAGACCGACCCCTTGACGGCCCGTCAGATCGATTACGCCAAGAGCGTGATCCTGGCGGAGTACGATCGGCTGAAGCCTGAGGGCAAGCTGACCATCGGTTCGATCCGCGCCGATCTCGGCCAGGACGACCACGACTTCTCCCGCTGCCGGGTGCGCCGAGGCGCCGACGTATCCCCCATCACCTCCAATCCCGATATGATCGAGGCTCAGTTCCGCCGCACGGTCGGCGATGCGCTCAACGACTATTTGAACAGCCTGCGCCACGCGCCCACCGCGCCCAAATCCCCCATCATCGAGACCGTCGACGCCGCTCTGGACGCGCCCGATTTCGGACCGACGGTGAAGGCGCGGCGCCTCGCGATCGTCTCCGACATGGCCCAGAACAGCTCGGAAATCTCCGAGTATGAGGGGCCAGGCTCAGGCCTCGACCCAAGCCCGGCCGTGCGGGACGAGCTGTCGCGCGACATGCACGGCGTCGCCGTCCGCATCCACTACGTCCGCCGCCCGGCGCTCGCCGCCATCCAGACGCCCGCCCAGCGCGCTTTCTGGACCGACTGGTTCCGCCGCCAGGGGGCGGACGTGAAGCTCGGTTGGGGACTGCAGTTGGTGGACGGGCGCAAGGCGGGGGAGTGAGGCTTGGGACGCGTGGACAATTCAAGCCCATGAGGTAGAATGGTAGAGATTTTACCGCTTTTATAGAATGAATGTCGATGAGTCTGAATATCAAGGACCCTGAGGCCCATCGGCTCGCCCAAGCGATCGCCGCCGCCACCGGGGAGAGCATGACCTATGTCGTAAAGGAAGCTCTCCGCGAGCGGTACGCCCGTATCGAGCGTCGGACGGGAAAGGCCAGCGTCGAGGAACTGCTGGCGATCGCCGATCGGGCGGCCGCCCACCTGAAGCGCCCTTACGTCGATCATGCTGAACTTCTTTACGACGAGACCGGCCTGCCTAAATGATCGTCGACACCTCCGCTTTAGTCGCCATCCTTTATCGCGAGCCGGAAGCGGCTGCTTTTACACAGCTTATCTACGACGCGGACGTGTGCCGCATCAGCGTGGCGAGCTACATCGAGCTATCTATGGTCGTTGAAAATCAGCTTGGACCGGAGGGAATGCGACAGGCGGAGGCCTTCTTCCGCCGCGCCCGCATCGTGATCGAGCCTGTAACGCTGGATCATGGCGAGCTCGCACGGCAGGCCTTCCTCGATTTTGGGAAGGGCCGCCATAAGGCCGCGTTGAACTACGGCGATTGTTTTTCTTACGCTCTGGCGAAAGCCACAGGCGAGCCGCTCTTATTCAAAGGTAATGACTTCAGCCGAACGGACATCAAAGCGGCCTGACGTCAGCTCCAGATATGCTCGATTGTTCCGCTCACCCCGCCATTCGGCGGGATGAGCGGAAGATCGCATCGATGGGGCGCAGATCGCCTCACTTCGCCCCCAGAACCGCCGTCGCCTGGTCCAGCCGGTCGCTGTAGGCGTTCAGCACGTCGGCGGTGAGGACGGCGTAGCGGTCGGTTTCCGCCCAGCGGCGGCCTTCGATACCTTCGCGCACGCCCGGCAGGGTTTTCACGCCATAGCCGGTCTCCAGGCCCGGCGCATAGACCAGGTTTTCATACCAGGGGCGGCCGGGCAGGCCGTTCGGCGACAGCAGGGTCTCGTCGATGCCTTGCAAGGTTTCGTTGAGCTTCGCGGCCTCGGCGGGCTTCAGCGAGCCCGACGCCAGGGCGCTCGCATAGGCGGCGTCGAACGCCTTGGCGCTCGCCTTCAGCCTCGCCACCGCCTTGTCCAGGGGCGCCAGCGCCAACGTCGGCACGGCGTCTTCGGTCGGGGGCGGGAGCTGGACCTTGGTCGGATCGGCGGCCAGCTTATAGTCGCCCTGAGCGATCAGAGCGTCTTGCTTCGTGGTCTTTTCGCGGGCCTTGTCCGCCAAGCTATGCACCTCTGTCAGGTATTCGCCAACCGTGTCGGCGAAGTCGCTGAAGCGCATCGGCGGGGTTTCCGCGTCGGCGGTGCGCAGCATGATATGGCCCGCCGTCTCCGATAGAGCGACGTTATAGAGGAAGGTCGGGTCGCCGAACCGCTCATAGTGGGTGTAGGTGTCATACGCTGAGTGATAGACGCCCGATCCTTCGCCCTCGCCGCCATACGCCAGATCCAGCGCGGCAAGGCCCAGGTGCTGCAGGAACGGCGTATAGTCGGAGCCGGAGCCGAGCGCGCCGATCGGCAGTTCGCCGTGGGCCTTGGCCGCCTCCGCCATGCGCTTGACGCGATCGGCGCCCTCCTCGCCGCCGCCGGCTGGCGGATTGAGGCCTTCGACGAGGGCGCGGGCGCGCAGCCGCTCATAGGCGCTGACGCCTGTTTCGGGATCCTTCACCCCTTCGGACACCTGATTGACCAACGCCTGATAGTCGTGGCTGCCGCCGGCGAATAGGAAGCCGCGGCCCGAGCCGTCGGAATTCACATACAAGACCGCCTTTTTCTTCAGCTCGTCGGCATGGGCTTCGGCCCATTCGGTCGAGCCGATCAGGCCAGGCTCTTCGGCGTCCCAGCTCGCATAGACCAGCGTGCGCGCCGGCCGCCAGCCGGTCTTGGCCAGGGCGCCGAACGCCTTGACCTCGTCCATCAGGGCGATCTGGCCGGAGAGGGGATCCTCCGCGCCGAACACCCAGCCGTCGTGGTGATTGCCGCGCACCACCCACTGATCGGGATATTTGGCGCCCTTCATCACGGCGATGACGTCGTAGATCGGCTTCAAGCTCCACTCCGACTTCACCACCAGATGCACGACGGCCGGGCCGGGGCCGACGTGATAGGTGATCGGCAGGGCGCCGCGGAACCCAGGATTGGCCACCGGCCCGTCCAGAGCCGCCAGCAGAGGCTCGGCGTCGGCGTAGGAGATCGGCAGGGTGGGGATCTTCAAGATGTTGGTGGCGTCCTCCCGTGTCAGGCGGTGGGCCTCAGGCGTCGCGGCGACGCCGGGCGTTAAGGGATCGCCCGAAAAGTGGGTGATGTCCTGGACCGAGCCGCGCTGCACGCCCTCCGGCGGCCTCTGCGCGCCCTTGGGGTAGACGTCGTCGGTGAAGTAGCCGTCGTCCTTGGGATCGGAATAGATGATGCAGCCCACCGCGCCATGCAGCTGCGCCAGCTTGGGCTTCAACCCGCGCCAGCCGGCGCCATAGCGGGCGATGACGATCTTGCCCTTCACGTCGACGCCCTCCTGCGCCAGGGCCTTGTAGTCGTCTGGCATCCCATAGTTGACGTAGACGAGCTCAGCGGTGACGTCTCCGTCGCCCTGATAGGCCACATATGGCGGCAAGACGCCCGGCATATCCGCCGAGCTGGGGTCGCCCGGAATCGGCGGCTCGTGCAGCGTGGCCTTGAACGGCTTGGGGCCGAGCAGCTCCAGCGACTCCGAAATCGGCGTCGGATACAGCACCTGGAAGGTTTCGATATGGGCGTCCCAGCCCCAGGCCTTGAACTGGGCCAGCTGCCATTCCGCATTGGCGCGATCGTGGGGCGAGCCGACCTGGTTGGGCTCCGCCGCCATCTTCTCCAGCCACGCCTTCTGATCGGCGGGACTCAAGACCGCATCGAACTGCGCCTCCAAAGCGGCCTCGTGCGCCGCGCCCGCCGGACTGAAGCCCAGCATCGCCGGCGCCTGTGCGCCTGCAAGACCCGTTTGCACCAGGGCCGAGGCGGAAATGCCGGCGATCAGGGCGAGGCGGCGGGCGGATGTCATGGGCGTCTCCAGCGCAGAGCGTTACGGCGGGCGACGATACTTGGATTTCGGCGACAGGCTAGGGTTTATGCGCAGCCGAAGCGCTTGATCGTGGCGCCGATTGGGCTGTCTGCGCGTTATAATTCCAATCAGAAATCCGGCCGCGTCCGGATCGACGCCTGGGGAGGAACCGATGAGCCAGATCGACGTCCAAGAGACCGCCTCTTCCAATCCCGACAGCCTTAATGTCGGCGATCCGGGCGCGGACGGCGTCGAAGCTGGCGCGGTGTTCCTGGCCCGCAACCGCCAACAGCGCCGAGTTTGGGCTGTCCGAGACGGCCGCGTCCACTTCTTCGTCCGCCCCCCCGGCGGCGGCGCCTTCTGGAGCCCCGGCCACCCGCCCCACCTGGCGCCGACGGTGGCGCTGTTCCTGGCGGAGGTGGCGGGGTGTTTGACGGGGGGGCTTCGGCGCCGAGCCACGGAGCGAGAGGCGACGCGGGGGCCGGATCGGCCTGTGCCGTCGAGTAAGAACGCTTATCGGTGAGGGCGAGTATCGCCGACGTGGGTCATCCCTTGCCCCTTCCCCCATAAAAGGGACGGGGTTCTATAGCCCCGCCGTCCCGACCGCTTCGGGCGAATAGCGGTCGCCTTCGATGGCGATGTCGGCCAGGGCGGTTTGAATGTCGGCGAGGTCGGCTGCGGTCAGCGCCAGGTCGGCGGCGGCGATGTTTTCTTCGAAGCGGGCGAGCTTGGTGGTGCCGGGGATGGGCGCGATCCAGGGCTTTTGCGCGAGGATCCAGGCCAGGGCGATCTGGGCGGGGGTCGCGTGCTTATCGGCGGCGATGCGCTTTAGGAGATCGACCAGGGCCTGATTCTTGTCGAGCGCTTCCGGCGAAAAGCGCGGCTGGCTCTTGCGGAAGTCGTGGTCGGCGAAGGCTGTGTCCTTGCTCATGGCGCCGGTCAGAAAGCCTCGGCCGAGCGGGCTGAAGGCGACGAAGCCGATGCCTAACTCTTCGCAGGCCGCGAAAACGCCGTCGGTCTCCGGCCCCCGAGTCCATAGCGAATATTCGCTCTGCACGGCCGTCACGGGTTGCACCGCATGGGCGCGACGGAGCGTCTGCGCGCCGCATTCGGACAGGCCGAAATGCTTGACCTTGCCCTGCGCGATCAGGTCCTTGACCGTATCCGCGACGTCCTCGATCGGCACGCTGGGATCGACGCGGTGCTGATAGAAGATATCGATCTGCTCGACGCCGAGGCGTTTCAGTGAGGCGTCGCACACTTGGCGGATATGTTCGGGCTGGCTGTTCACCCCGGCGATTCTGCCGTCCTTGATATCGAAGCCGAACTTGGTGGCGATCGCCACCTGGTCGCGCACGGGCTTCAGCGCCTGGCCGACGATCTCCTCATTGGTGTAGGGGCCATAGACCTCGGCGGTGTCGAAGAAGGTCTCGCCGCGCTCGACCGCCTGGCGGATCAGGGCGACGCTGTCCTGCAGGCTCAGGCCATCGCCGTACATAGAGTTCAGCCCCATGCAGCCAAAGCCGATGGCTGAGACCTCAAGCCCGCCAGATCCCAGGCGCCTTGAGCCCAAAGTGCGTGTTTTCATGGAAGCTCTCCCGAACCGTGCCCTGGCGTCCATGTAGGCGCCGGCCTCGCAGAGCGCACCCTCACGCCGCGAACGTCACCACATGCTTCACCCCTGCGCCCGACGTCGTGGTCAGGGTTCCGCCGATCTGGCTGACGAAGGTTTGCACCAAGCGCGTGCCCAGACCGCCGCGCTTTGGCGTCGGCGATGCGGTTGGCGTCTCAAGCTCGAGACCGCGCCCATCGTCCGCTATGCTGAGCGCCCAGCCGTCGCCCGAGGGACCCAGGTGCACCTTGATGGCGCCCGTTCGGCCGTCGGGGAAGGCGTATTTCACGGCATTGGTCACCAGCTCGCAGATGATGAAGCCGATCGGTACGATTTTATCGGCTGGCAGGTGCAGCGGCTCGCACGCGCCGTCCAGCTTTATATCCTCTCTTCGGTCGATCATCGCTTCGAGCTGGGCGCACAGTTGGGAGATATAGGCGCCCGCATCGATCTCCCGATCGCTCTCCGTATAGGCCAGCAGCGAGTGCAGATTCGCCAGAACCTGGACCCTGCCTTCGGCGGCTCGCAGTTGGTCCTTCGCGCCCGGCGGGGCCGAACCGGCCTGAAGGTGCAGGAAGCTCGCCACCATCTGGAGATTATTGGTGATGCGGTGGTTCATTTCCTTGAGGAGATCTTGGCGTTGCTCCTCTAACGTGTAGCGCGCGTTGATATCGACAAAAGTCTGCTGGAACAGGTCGTCGGAGACCCGAGATACCCTGATATTCAGCCATCGTCCGGTCGCGGTGCTGCGGACGTCGAACTCCTGCATCCGGCCGGTCTTGATGGCCCGGTCGGCGCTCGAGAACCACTCGGGCCTGACGGGCGGGGCGATTTGACTGACGACCGAGCCCAGCATCTGCGCGCGGGTGGCGCCGGTCAGCGTTTCATGCGCCTTATTCACTTCCAAAACCTGATAATCGATCACGACGCCATCCGCGTTCTTGATGGCGCGACAGAGGGTCAGGCCGTCGGCGCTGGCGTCATAAATCGCCACCAGATTTTGCCGGGTCTGCTGAAGATCCTGTTCATGTTGGCGGCGTCCCTCGTCTATCCGCGCCGGGGCGTCCAGGGCCTCTACCCGTTCGTGTAAGGCGACGCCGCCGCCGACCGATCCATCCACTGCGCGCGCTCCCGGTCTCAGGCGACTGCCGGCGCCGCCTACGATCAGCGACTATGGTTTTAATGTCTACGTCTAGCAAGCAAATGCCCAAATATCGTGGCGCCTGTCTGGAATTTGTCATGGCCAAGCTTGGCCAGCGACAGGTTTTATCTACCCTATTAGCTATTAAATCGGCGTCGAATATCAGAAATTAGCGCCAAATATTTGGAGACGGGCATTTATTGGATAGAGCTTGACGGGCCTCGGAACCGGTATCGACTTCCGCCTGTCAGGCTCTAAGTCCGCGCGCCCAGCGGCTTGAGAGCTTCGGGCTTGCGGCTGAGCTTCCCGCCCGAACTCGTCTTGGCGCCCACGAGCGGGCCGCGGAACAGCTGGCGCGCCGCCCACCATCCGGGAATGAGCGGGATCAGATATTGCAGTATATTGAGCCAGGGACTGTTCTCGCACGCGGCCTGGATAAGGGCGCCCATGAGCCGGACCCCCAGCGCCGCGCCCGCCGCCAGCGCGATCTGGCGTCCATAGCCCATCCGGCTAAAGGCGCCTCCGATCACGGCCAGGATCGCGAACATGACGAAGGTCGGCACATAGAGCGGCGACGATAGCCGCGCGTGGGCCTCCGCCAGCATCTTGCGTCGCATCGATTTTTTCAGCTCGACCCGGGGGTCCGGGTAGAACAGCTCGTGCATATAAAGATCCGACGGCTTGTAGACGAGCGCGTCCGACCCATTGGTGTAGGGGGTCAGATCCAGAGTGTATTCGTCGAACTTGAGGTAATCTAGCGCCCCGTTGTTGGAGAAGGCTTCGCGCGATCCGTCACGCATCACCAGCACCGGCAATCCATTGCGATGGGTGATGACGCCCGTGCGGGAGTCGAAGGTGTAGGAGGCGCCGTCAGGCTGGGGCTGGTAGACGAACAGGTTCTTGAGCTGGCCGCCGGCCGCGACCTGCTGGGCGTAGACGGTCAGGCCCTTGGCCGAGTCGGTGAACTCGCCCTCTCGCACTAGCGTGCCGGCCAGATCGTTGCGCGCGCGGTAAAGCTCCGCCTGCATGGCGCGATTGGACAGAGGCGCCAGCCACAGGTTCACCGCCAGCATGGCGAGGATGAAGAAAGCCGAGACGCGCATGATCGGGCTTGTCACCTGCCAGCGGCTCATGCCCGAGGCGAAACAGACCACGATCTCCTGCTCGGTATGCAGCTTGTTCAGCACGAACAGGGTGGCGACCAGCGAGCTGATCGGGGCCACGAACGAGAACAGGTTGGGGATCGAATAGATCACCAGCTGGATGAACATCCACGCGCTCTGGCGCTCGCTCACCACGATATTGAGAAATTTCAGGCTGCCCGCCAGCACCGTCACGCCGCAAAGCGCCGCCGCCGCCGCAATGGTGGGGCCGAGAAGCTGGCGGAACAGATATTTCTGAATGGAGGGCATGGGATCGGGCGAACGCGCAAGTCTCAGAACAGGCTTAAGGCGCCTACACCGAAACCGCGGCCATTCCTATGGCCAAAGGCGCTGAGCCGCCGGACTGCGGCGCCAGGGTCATAGATTTGGCTGAAGCGGCGGGCCTCACCCCGCCAGCACCTCGCCGATATCGCCCTCGCTGGACGCGCCCAGGATGTGGTGATTATGCCAAAGCGCATAGAACAGCAGGCTCCAGGCCGGCTGGTGACGCTGCGCCGCCTGCTCGAATACGCTTCGGACCGCGGTGGCTGGGATCAGGGCGGCGACGCCGGGCTGGGCCGCCACCAGCTCGCCCAGCACATCGGCCCGCGCCGCCATCCAGGCGCCGACGGGCGGGTTGAAGCCCTTTTTGCGCGCAAACGGCCGGGCGGCTGGGTTGGCGCGAGCCAGCCACTCCCGCAGGAGCACCTTGCCGTATTTCAGGCTGGCCTTGAGGTGATCGGGCAGGCTGAGCGCGAAGGCGGCCACCTCGCGGTCCAGGAACGGCGTGCGGCCCTCCACGCTATTGGCCATCAGGCAGCGGTCCAGCTTCATCAGCAGACTGTTGGGCAGGCGCTCGCAGCAGTCGATGGCTTGGAGCGTACGAACGGGTGTTTTCCACCGGGCGCGTTGTTCGGCGGCCATGGACGCGAAACCGGCGGACCAGCCGGGGAACAATCCGGCGAGTTCTGGCGCGTCGTCCAGGGCGCCCCGCCGCTCGTCGGCGCCAAGGTTCAGTCCAGCCCACGGCAGTCTTGCCCGGCGATAGCGGGTGTAGCCGCCGAACAGCTCATCGGCGCCCTCGCCGCAGAGCGTCACCTTGAGCCCTTCGGCGCGGGCCGCCTGGCCAAGCATGAAGGTTGGCAGGATGGCGGCGTCTGTGGTCGGATCGTCAAGGGCGGCGGCGATGCGGGGCGCCAGGCGCCAGAAATCCTCATGAGTCATCTCGATCCGGCGGCACTGGGCGCCGCTGCCGTCCGCAATCTCGAGCGCCGACCCGCTCTCGTCGCCGGGAAGCTGGCCGCTATAGCCCAGCGTCAGCGCCTGAACGCGCGGGCCGACCAGGCGCTGCATCAGGGTCAGCAGGATGGAGCTGTCGATACCGCCGGAAAAGAACAGGCCGTAGGGCACGTCGGTGCGCAGGTGAACCTCGACGCTCTGCGTCATCACCTCGTCGAAGGCCTTAAGCGCCGTCTCCAGGCTCATCCGTTGGGGCGTCACCGGCGGCAGCATCGGGATCGCGCACCGGCGTGTCACCCGACCGTCGACCACCACAAGGGTCTCGCCGGGCGCGACGCGCATCACGCCGTCGAAGACGGTCTGAAGCCCCGTCACGTGCTTGAGCTGCAGCAGCTCCTGCGCCGCGCCTGCTCGCACCTCTGGGTTCGCCAGGCCGGCCTGAAAGAGCGCCGAGGCTTCGGAGGCGAAGGCCAGATAGTCCGGGGTCTCGACATAGTAGAGCGGCTTGATGCCGAACCGATCGCGCGAGATCGTCAGCGTCCGCCGCGCCGGATCGTAGAGCGCCACGCCATACATACCCCGCAAGGCCTGGGCGTAATCGTCGCCCAAGCGCTCGAACAGGTGAACGATGGGTTCGCAGTCCGACAAGCTTTTGAAGCCCGCGTCACCGCCCATCTCCGCCCGCAACTCTGGCGCGTTATAGATCTCGCCGTTCGCCACCAGAACGGCGCCGGCGGGGCCGAACATGGGCTGTTGTCCGTTGGCGACATCGACGATGGCGAGCCGCGTCTCGACCAGGCCGGTCGCGTCTTGGGTGTGGATGCCGCTGGAATCGGGGCCCCGCAGACGCAGCGCCGTCCTTAGCCGCTCCAACACAACCGCTTGGGGCTTTCTCTCGCCCCGCATCATGATACCAGCAATGCCGCACATGGCCGACGTTCGTGTCGAGGGTCGCGGCTGAAAGCAAGGCCCAATTCACGCCTAAGCCAAGGTGCGCCTTTTGAGTTGACGAGGTTTCTGTTTGGATACGATCGAACCGCCACAACCGGAGGCGACTCTGCACTTTCCACAGATGGACGCGACTCTGGCCCAGCATGAGCCAGAGGCGACCTTTTCGCCAACCCCGCAAGCCAAGGCGCCGACGCTCGACGCGGCGAAGCGCCGCTCGACGCCTTGGCGGGGGGCGATCGTGGTCGGCGTCGCCGCCTTGATCGCGCCGGTTGGGTATCTGGGCAATGAGGGCATGTCGCCCCTGGTGGCGTTAGGCGGCCTCTTGACCTTGGCGTCCCTGTTTCGGCGGCGGTGGCCGCCCTTGGGCGCCTGGATCCTCTTGGTCTTGACCGTCTGGGCGGCGGCGAGCTTTCTGCGCAGCCCTGTGGAGGCCCTGCAGCTCCATCGTCTGCAGGGTTACAACGGCATCCAGGCCCTGGTGGCCCCCAAGCTTGTGCTCCAACTTCTGCTCTACGGCGCACTTGTCGCTAGTGCGCTGGCCTTATCGCCGACATGGCGGCGACGCGCCCTGTGGACGCTGGCGATCTCTGTCGCGGTCACAGTCGGCGTCCTGTTCGTCGAGGGGATCGAGGGGGGCCAGATCTATGAGCAGCTCAGCGAGCTGGTTCACCAGAAATGGCCGCCAGACCTTGCGATGCGCAACGCTGCGCGGGGGTGTTACGGCGCCGCGGTGCTGTTCTGGCCGGCGGCGGCGGTCATGTGGCGACGTGGCTTTGGTCCCGGCGCCATCGTCATCGCCCTGGCGATCGTGATCAGCACCTTGATGCTCGGTGTAGACGCGCCGGCCGCGGCCATGGTTCTGGCGCTGGGCGCTTTTCTGACGGTGCGCCAGTTCGGACGCCTTGGCGTCTGGGTCTGCCTGGTCCTGATGGTGATCTATTTCGCGTTCGCGCCGCTGGTGTTCTTAAGGTTTGGCGGCCTCAGCTCCAGCCTGCCGAGCGACGTCGGCAAGATATCCTGGCATGTGCGCTTGGACGTGTGGCGGTTCACGTCGACGCAAGTCATGGGGCACCCCTTCGTCGGCTGGGGCTTGGATTCGAGCCGCGCCTGGCCGAACCACATCCCCATGCACCCCCACGACGCCGCCCTGCAGCTGTGGCTGGAGACCGGCGCTATCGGCGTCGCCCTGGCGGCCCTCTTCTGGGCGTGGATGTTTGTGCAGATCGATGTCTTTGTCGTCGAGGATCGGGTGTGCGCCGCCGTGATGGCGGCCACCGCGGCGGCCTATCTGACCATCGGTGCGATCAGCTTCGGCGTCTGGCAAGAATGGTGGCTGGCGCTGGGCGCCTTCGCCCTGGCGGTTTGCGCCCTGCTGCTAAAGGATCGTCGCGCCCAGCCGGCGTTCGACCCGGCTGCGGTGATCCCGCTCACGCCCCTGGGCGCGACCGGCGGCGGCTTACAAAGGATCGGCTGACGAAGGGCGAGCCGGCAAGGCCGAAGCGCCAGGGTTGCTCGATCGCCTTGCCGATCCCGATCCGGACGCCGACATCGATCTCGACGGGCGCCTCGGGGAGCGTGAGCGAAAAGGGCGGCGCTGTCAGCGCCAGGCCGTCATGCGCCCGACTGACGTCCAGCGCCTGGCAGAGCCGGCCTGGTCCGGCGCATAGCGTCCTCAGGTCATGGCGCCCTCGCCGCGCCTGCATCGCCTCGACGCCGCAGGTAGGGGCGAGCGCGCGGATCAGAACAGCGCCGCCCGGCGCCGCCCCGCAGACCGCGTTCAAGCACCAGTGCATACCGTACGATCGGTAGACATAGGCTCGTCCCGGCGGTCCGAACATGGCCGCGTTTCGGGGCGTAGGTCCGTTGAAGCTGTGGGAGGCGGGGTCGTCGCGCCCATAGGCTTCTGTCTCGACCACCACACCGCCAACGCCGTCCAGCGTCAGGGTTGCGCCGATCAGCGCCCGCGCCACCGCCTCGACGGGGGCGCGGAACAGGGTCTCATCGATCATCCGTGCGCCCCGCGCGGCTACTCCCGCCGCCGCCAGGTCGCCGTGCCGCCCGGCCCATCGAGCACCTCGACGCCCAGTGCGGTAAGCTCGCCGCGGATGCGGTCTGCGGCCGACCAGTCTTTGGCGAGCCTAGCCTCGGCGCGGGCGGCGATCAGCGCCTCGACCTGGGATTTCAACGCCTCGTCGGCGCCGCCCTCGAACCACGTCGCCGGGTCGGCTTGGAGAAAGCCCAGCAGCCCGCCGGCCAGGACCAGCGTCCGCTGCTTCACGGGCGCATCGTCGAGCTTGGTCGTGACGGCCTGGCGCAGCGAGGTCGCGAGCGCCGAGAGCGCCGCCATCGCTGCGGGCGTGTTCAGATCGTCGTCCAGGGCGGCGACCACGGCGTTTGCGCCCGCCAAGGCCTGGGCTTCCAGCGCCGCATTGGCCAAGGGCGTCGCCGCCGACCGGCCGGTCTCGCGCGCGGCGTCCTGGAGCGACTGGTAAAGCCGGTCCAGGGTCCGTTGGGACTGTTCGAGCAGGTCGTCGGTCCAGTCGAGCGGCGCCCGGTAATGGGCCGACAGCAGCGCCCAGCGGATGACCTCGCCCGGAAACCGCTCGATGAGTTCATGCACGAGGCGCACATTGCCCAGGCTCTTGGACATCTTCTCGGCGTCCATCGTCAGGAAGCCGTTATGCATCCAGTAGCGTGCGTAGGTGTCCGCGCGATCTGCACAGCGACCTTGAGCGATCTCGTTCTCGTGGTGCGGAAAGATCAGATCGTGGCCGCCGCCATGGATGTCGATCGGCAGGCCGAGCGTTTTTTCGATCATGGCCGAGCATTCGATGTGCCAGCCGGGTCGCCCTGGCCCGAACGGGCTGTCCCACGCCGGTTCGCCGGCCTTGGACGGCTTCCACAGCACGAAGTCGGCCGCATTGCGCTTGTAGGGCGCTACATCGACGCGCGCGCCGGCGATCAGGTCCTCTAGGGCGTGGCCGGACAGCTTGCCATAGTCGGGGAAGGACTGGGTGTCGAACAGCACATGCCCTTCGGCCGCGTAGGCGCTGGCGTTGGCGACTAGCCGGCCGATCATGGCGACGATGGCGTCGATATGCGCGGTCGCGCGGGGCTCAAGCGTGGGCGCCAACACGCCGAGCGCGGCCATGTCGGCGTTGTAGATGGCCGTAAACTTGTCGGTGACGGTCGAGATCGGTACGCCTTCGGCGAGCGCCGCCGCGTTGATCTTGTCCTCAACGTCGGTGATGTTGCGGGCGTAGATCACATGGTCGGCGCCGTAGGTGTGGCGCAGCAGGCGGAACAGGACGTCGAACACGACCGCTGGGCGGGCGTTGCCGATATGGGCGTAGTTGTAGACGGTCGGACCGCAGACATAGACCGTAACCCGGTCGGGATCGGCTGGCTCGAATGGCCGCTTGGTCCGGCTGTAGGTGTCGTGGATGGACAGCGGCATGGCGATCTAAGGACGCCAGCCGGTCGGGTTCTTCAGGAAGTCGCCCAAGGCGTCGATCCGGGTCTGCGGCAAGCCGCCGACCCGCCGCGCCGCCGCCAGAATATCCGACCAGTCGCAAAGGTACCTGAGGGACAGATCGGCGCTGGCGAACACCTGCTCGGCGCTCGGATAGATGCCATAATAGAAGATCGACGCCACCCAATTCAGCGTGCAGCCGCACCCGCGGATTTGCTCGGCGAACGAGACTTTGCTCTGGCCGTCGGTGGTCAGGTCCTCGACCAGGATCGCGCGCCGACCCGAGGCGTTCAGCCCCTCGATCATCTCCTTCATGCCAAAGGCCTTGGCCTTTTTGCGCGCATAGCCCATCGGTAGGCCTAGCTTGCTGGCGGCGATGGCGGCGAAGGGGATTCCGGCGGTCTCGCCGCCAATGAGTACGTCGACGTTCGCGGCTGCGGCGATTTCGGCGCACTCTTCCGCCAGGATGCCGCAGATACGCTCTCGGATTTCGACCTGGGATAGCAGGCCTCTGATATTGACATAGACGGGGCTATGGGCGCCGGATGTGAAGACAAACGGCTCGGTCTCATAGGTTTTTATGACGCCAGCCCTAAGTATAAGCTCAGCGACGTCCTCGGATGAACGGCTTTTAGTCAAGCGCGAGGCGGGGCCGGATGGGGCTGACAGGTCGATATCGACGGACGTCAAAGCATGATCTCGTGTGGAATTTGCAAGGGGCGATGGGGGGCGATTTCAGGGTCGGCGCCCACAAAGTCAATCGACAATGTGTGGGTCGGCGCGACCGAGCGCACGCGCCCCGTTCAAGCCGTCGCCGCTCGCCGCTCGGCTTGAGGCGGATCGATGGGGGCGCTCTCCAGGAGGAGACGGTCGAGGGCGTCGAACAACATGCTCGCTGTGAGCGGCTTGGCCAGGTGGGCGTCGGCGCCGGCCGCGCGGGTCGCTTCGACATGTTCCGGCAGCGCATTCGCCGACAGCGCCAGAATCGGGCACGGGGCGCGTCGTCCCTGCGCCAACTCCCACGCCCGGATCGCCGCGATGGCGCTGAGGCCGTCCATCACCGGCATCTGCAGGTCCATCAGCACGACATCGAAGGCCTGGGTCTGAAACGCCTCCACGGCAAGGGCGCCGTTCTCCACCTGGACGAGCTCGCACCCGGCCGCGCCCAGGATCAACTCGATCACCTTCAGATTGGTGGGATGGTCGTCTGCGACCAGAACGCGCAGGCTTTCCCCGCTCTGGTTGTCCCGGCTTTGGTCTCTTTGGCCGCCGTCGGCCAGCGCGACCGCCGGATCGACGCAGATCGGAAGCGGCAGACGCAGGCGAAACAGGGCGCCGGCGCCCTGTTCGGACTCCGCGGTCAAGCTGCCGCCCATCAGCTCGGCCAGCTCTCGGGAAATGGTGAGGCCGAGGCCGGAGCCGCCGTAGCGCCGCGTGATCGATCCGTCCGCCTGCTGAAAACGGTCGAAGACGGCCTGCGCTTTGCTGGAGTCGAAGCCGACGCCGGTGTCGCGCACCTCGAACCAGACCTCGCTAACGCCCGATGCGTCCGACCGCCGGGCGACGTCCAGGCGAACCGATCCCTGGGCTGTGAATTTTACGGCGTTGCTGAGGAGATTGAAAAGGATCTGCTGGATACGGACGGGATCGCCCTCGACAGCGCCGACGGCGCCGTCGCTGACGGCCAGGGTGAAGTCGAGCGCCTTGGCCCGGGCGCTCGGCTCGAACAAGGCTGCGGCTTCGCGCACGAGCGCGTCCAGCCGGAAAGGCTCCCGATTGATATCGAGGCGGCCAGCTTCGACGCGCGCCAAGTCCAGCACATCCGACAGCAAGCGGTTCAACGCCTTGGCGGAAGATTGAACGATCGACACCATTTCGCGCTGAGGCGGCGTGAGCGGCGTAGCGCTCAGCGCGTCCGCCACGCCGACGACGCCGTTCATCGGCGTGCGGATTTCGTGGCTCATATTGGCCAGGAACTGGCTTTTGGCGCGATTGGAGATCTCGGCCGCTTCAAGCGCATGACGCAGCGCGGCGGCGTCGCGCTTTTGCTGGGTGACGTCCTGGCAGATCGCCAAGGAAAAGGGCGCGCGCCCCTCGCCGCCGGCGACCGCGGCGAAGCGGGTCGCGACGATCCTCTCTTCGCCCTCGGCCGACCGGATGGACTCTTCGACCGCCTCCGCATGACCTGCGGCGAGGCTGGCGCGGCGGCGAACCAGAAAGGCGTCCGCTTGGTCCGCGGGGAACAGGTCGTGATCGGTCTTGCCGATTATCTCGGCGCGAGGCCGGCCCAGCCACGACTCGGCCGCGCGATTGACCAGGATGATACGCTCGTCGGCGGCGTCCCGGGCGATCAGCATCTCCGGAATATTTTCGACCACGGTATCGAGGAAGGCGCGAGTGTGGCGCATCTGGTCCTCGCTCCTGCGGCGGGACGTCACATCGACCATGGCCGAGAGCATGGCGGGCCTGCCCTCGTAGTCGATCGGACGCCTGAAAGGCTCGACGAACAGGACGGAGCCGTCGGCGTGGACGTGGGGCCATTCCACCGCGCCATCGTAGCTGTCCCGCTCGCGGAGCGCATGATCGAGCGCGGCGCGCAGGTCGGGCGAGACCAGATCCAGTAGCGTCAAGTCCATGAACTGCTTGAAGCTATAGCCATACTGCTGCAGCGCCGCCGAATTGGCGGCCCGGATGCGATAGGTGTCGCGGTCCGACACCAGCATCGCCACGGGGTTGCCCTCGAACAGAAGTCTCGACGAATCCGCGAGCCGCTGCATCTGCAAGGCCTGATTCTGATGCGCTGAACTCGCCGCTTGCAGGAGTGCGATCGAGTTGGCCACGCCCAGATAGCGGCCCTGCTCCACAACGATGAAGCCCTTCATGATCTCCGAGGCGTGGGTCGACAGGGTTTCCCCGGTAAAGGCCATGATCTGGGTTTGCCCCTCCACGACCAGCGGGTTTGGGTCCATCAGCAGCGCGACGGGGCGGCGCGCATAGAGGGCGCGACCGTACTCCGACGCCATGCGCAGGGAAAACGCATTGCGCTCGACGAGCCCCAGCGGGCGATCTCTGGCGTCGACCACCGCGATGGCGAGGAGGTCTGGCTCTGCGGCGAAACGGTCGTAAACTGTGGACCCAAGGGTGTCTTCACGCAACGGTCGGATCGGGCTGGCGATCTCGCTCAGGCAGGTCAAAACGCAGCTCCCCAAAGGCTGCTTCGTCATACGGGCGCACAATAAAAAGTCTGTTAAGCCCAGATCCTGCAAAATTGTCCGCTTCCGGACCATTTAGATATATAGTGAGTCACGAAACGTTCAAACTATGTTTGGTCAATGTTTCTCTAACGACGTTCAGCACCTCCGGCGATCCGGCCAGCGCCGTTCGAATAGAGGGATCGCGCAGCAGCCTTTGCATCTCCGCCTTGGCGCGTTCCGGGACCGGTCCCGTCGGCGCGCTCTCCGCGCGGGCTAATTTGACGAGGGTGTTCAGGCTTTTCAGCCCCGCTTGGGGCGGTTTGGCGAGCGAAGCGATGTAGCGCGCCTCAGCTTCGACGAAGCCGCCGACCTGGCCGAGCCTGTTCGTTATATAGTCGTGGTCCCATTCCGGCAGGCCGATCCGACCGAGTTGGCGCTGGAGGTCGGCCAGGGCGGCGAGTTTCACTTCGGGCGCGGCCGGATTGCTGCGAAGGTCGGCTTCGAACCGCACCGCGCTGACCGTTGCGGCGATCGAGCGACCGACGGAGCGCTTATTCGCGGCGCCCACGACATTCTCGCCCAGACGGATCAGGGCGTACATCTCGCTCACGACGTCGTGCGCTCCGGCGACATAGGCCTGGACGAAGTCGGCGCTGACCAGGGCCGACGACCGCTTGACGAAGGCGGACTCGACGTCTTCCGGCGGCGCAAGCTTGCCCGCGAACAGGGTCAAGACCATCGCCAGCGCGCGCAGAATCAGAATCTCGCCCTGGGCGTCGCCCGGCCGAAGTCGCCGCGGCCCGTTCAGCTCCGTCAGCACCCGCTGGGCGAGCGCCGCGCGGACCTGCAGGAAGCCTGGATCTTGCAACCACTCCGCCAGTTTGCGCAGTTGCGGCGTCGTCGCCGGAAATTGGTCCTTCAGACTGCTGTCGATCGCCACCAGCTGCGCCACTTCGTTGGGCGCGATCAGCTGAGTCAGTACAGCAAGGTCGCCGCCGAGGTCCTGGCTCACCCCGGAAATGTCGGACAGAGCGGTCCGGGCGCCGAGGATTTCGGCTATCGGTTGGCAAAGGATGTCGAAGGTGAAATCGCGCCCCTCCGTGGCCTCCGGATCGAGCAGGTCCAGCAGTCCTTCCAGCTTGTCGGACCAGGTCTTCGCCGGCGCCATATGCTGGGCGACCGCGCCGCCGAGCAGATAGGCGCCGTCCGGGGTTTGACTTAGGCGGCGGGCGACCTCTGGGAACGTCCGGCGGCTGAGGGCGGGGAACGCCTTTCGGCGCGTGTCGCGGATCACCTGTTCGATCGCCTGGTCTGTGATCTTCTGATAGCGCCGAATGACGTCGTGTGTCGTCGCCCCCGTGGCCTGGGCTTCCGGCACGGCGACCTTTTGGATGGCGTGTTGCAGCTCCATGCCCGAGGCTTCCAGGGACTCGAGCAGGTCGCCGCGATGCAGCAGTTCGAACGGCGTCACATGTTTGCGTTGCAGCCACGGAGCGAGCAACCGGCCAATGATCTCGCGGGCATGAACGGTGTACAAATCGCGGGCTTCGACGCAGAGGGGCGCTGTCTCCAACGGCGGCCTCTTGGGCGTGCCAATCTCGACGTCGCCCTTTTCCATGATCTTCACCGAAGTGAATTCACGGGTATCGAGGTCCAGCGACTCCTTCATCACGCGCACGCCCACCGCGGCGCCTTGGGCGAGGGCGGCGTCCGCGGTCGCAAGCGCGAGGTCGCGATCCTCCGTCGCGAGGTCCAAATGCCACGCTGCGCCTGCCCGGCGACGTACGAATAGCTCGAAATGGACAAGGGCCGCAGTCATAGCCTTACCCTTGTAATAACAGTCTGTAAGTTATGTTAAGAGGCCTTAAGACGGCCGATTTTATCCTATCCTCGATACATAACGTATACGAGCGCAAATTATAAATTTAGCGCTTCAGCCGACCCATCTTTGACGAGAGTGAAGACATCGTTCAGCTCCACATAACGCGTTCGAAGCTCGGGATCGCGGAACAGTTTTTTAATCCCTGCCTTCGCGAGCTTCGGAACAGGTCCTTGCGGCGCGGTTTCGGCTTGAGCCAGCTTGACGAGCACGGCCAGGTTATGGGGTTGGGACGGGTACGCCTTCAAAAGCGAGGCGACGTAGCGCGCCTCCGCTTCCACCATTCCGCCGATCTCGCCGAGTCTGGTCGAGATACAGGTGCTGTCCCATTCCGGCAGGCCGATCCTGCCGAGCTGGCGCTGCAGGTCGGCCAGGGTCGCAAGCTTGACGTCCGGAGCGGCCGGACCGATTCGAAACTCGTTTTCGAACCGGATAGCGGTAACTGCCGCTGTGAGATGGCGCCCGACCGTCCGCTTGTTCAGAGCGCCGGCGATGTTCTCGCCCAGACGTATCAAGGCGCGCACCTCGCTCACAGCGTCGGCCGCGCCGGCCGTGTAGGCCTCGATGAAGCTAGCGCTGACCAGCTCTGCGGACCGTTTGACGAAGGCGGCGTGGACGTCCTCGGGCGGCGCCAGATGACCCGCAAACAGGGTCAGCGCCATGGCCAACGCGCGCAGAACGGCGATCTCACCCTGGGGGTCGCTGGGCCGCAGCCGCTTCGACCCGGTCAACTCCGCCAAGACGCGCCGGGCCAGCGCGGCGCGCAACGGGAGGAAGCCTGGATCCTGCAGCCAATCGGCGAGCCGCAGGATGGGCGGCGCAGACTTTGGAAACTGTTCGTTCAGGCTCGGGTCGAGCAAGACAAGTTGCGCGACTTCGGCAGGGGCGATCAGGCGCGTGAGGAGCATCAGGTCGCCGCCGAGATCTTGGGGCGAGCCGGAGATGGTCGATAGGGCGCCCCGTACGCCAAGGATTTCCGCCAGCGGTTGGGAGAGGACGCCGAAGATAAAGACTCGCCCCTCGCCGCCGACCCGATCGGCGAGCCCTAAAAGCTGGTCCAGCTTATCGGGCCAGGTTGTCGCCGAGGCGATGTGCTGGGCGATGGCGCCCCCGAGCAAATAGGCTCCGTCCTGAGTCTTACTCAGCCGCTGACCCACCTCCGCGAACGTCTCGGTGCTGATCGGGGGAAAGGCGTTGCGGCGCGTGTCGCGAATCACGCGCTCGATCGCCATGTCGACGGTCTTTCGATAGCGCCGAATTATCTCATGGCTGCTCGCCCCTGTGGCCTGGGCCTCCGGAATGGCGACCTTCTGGATCGCATGTTGCAGCTCCATGCCGGAGGCCTCTAGGGACTCCAGCAAATCGGCGCGATGCAACAGTTCGAAGGCCATGACTTTTTGGCGTTGCAGCCACGGCGCTAGAAGTCGGCCGATCAGCTCGCGGGCGTGTTCGGTGTACAAATCCCGCGCCTCGACGCACGAGGGCGTCGCCTCGGCCGGCAGCGCCTTGATTTTGATCCTTTGCTTGGGCCGGGGCGCATCGCCCTTGAGCAGAAGGGTCGAGGAGATGTATTCGCCCGTAACCGGGTCCAGCGCTTCCCGCTGGATACGCACGCTGACCGCCGATCCTTCGGCCATGATGGCCTGAGCGGTGTCGAACGCGCGGGCGCGATCCTCAGTCGCGAGCTCCAGGAGCCAAGGCCCCGTAAGCCTGCGGCGTATGAAAAGCTCGTAATGTACTGGAGCGACTGTCATAGCGCTACTTTTGGAACGACATTCTGTAAGTCTGGTTAAGAGGGCTTAAATCCGCCCAATTTACCCCAATCCTTGCGCGATCCCGGATAAGAGACGACATCTAGACCATGGCTAAGATCACCCTTGTCGATGACGATGAAAACATTGTCGCGTCCATTTCGCTTGCGCTGGAAAGTCATGGGCACACCGTCAGCGCCTATTATGACGGGGCGTCGGGCCTCGCCGCCCTAGAGGCTGAGCCGTCGGACCTGGCGATTCTGGACGTGAAGATGCCGCGTATGGACGGCATGGAGGTTCTGCGCCGCCTGCGCCAGACGAGCGAGATGCCGGTCATCATCCTGACCTCGAAGGATGAGGAGATCGACGAAATCTTGGGCTTCAACCTCGGCGCGGACGACTACATCCATAAGCCCTTCTCCCAGCGGCTCTTGATCGAGCGCGTCAAGGCGGTGTTGCGCCGCGCGCGGCCTGACGATCTGGACGACGACTCCATCCCCCCCTCCGCCGCTGCGGCGGCCGCCGCAGCCCAAGCCAAGCCGTTGAAACGCGGCAAGCTGACGCTCGATCCCCAGCGTCACGATTGCCTGTGGGAAGGCCGGCCGGTGAAGCTGACGGTGACCGAGTTCCTGCTGCTGCAGTCGCTGGCCCAGCGTCCGGGCTTTGTCAAAAGCCGCGACAACCTGATGGACGCCGCCTACGACGA
>Ga0116231_10000830_pt1 | contig 58808 bp, 43 predicted proteins | sample S1TSphgellanicum_2_FD_89695 | JGI IMG/M metagenome (GOLD analysis project Ga0116231, IMG submission 89695) | Host-associated microbial communities from peat moss isolated from Minnesota, USA - S1T2_Fd - Sphagnum magellanicum MG | ecosystem: Host-associated > Plants > Peat moss > Unclassified...
CGGCTTATATACCTAGTTGGTAAGTAAGGCAAAAATGAAAGATAGTATTTTGAAACTAGGGGTTGGTGAGGTCAAGATTTGAAAAAAAAAGAGAAGACACTAAAACATTTATTAAAAAAAACTAAGTAGAGGGTCAACACCCAAAAAAACCTAAGTAGTATTTTGAAACTAGGGGTTGGTGAGGTCAAGATTTTGAAAAAAAAAGAAAAAAAGACACTAAAAAATTTATTAAAAAAAACTAAATAGAGAGCCAACACCCAAAAAAACCGAAGTAGTATTTTGAAACTAGGGGTTGGTGAGGTCAAGATTTTGAAAACAATAAAAATAAAAATAGAATTTTTATTTAAAAAAACTAAGTAGAGGGTCAACACCCAAAAATGAGAACAAGTGATGAAAAAATGTAGCTCATCCAATGGAGAAAATGACCAACTGATGTGCTGGTTCGTTGTGGTCCACGGTGCATACTCAGGTATATACCCGCTTGAAACCCTAAATGCCGTACCAACACTGGTTTGGACCTATAAATAGGCACATGATACAGAACATATGAAAGAACCAACTATGGAGAAGACTTCAACTAGAACTGCCTGTTCAGAATCTAAAGTCCAAATCTAAAGTCATGAAATCTTAAAGCTCTAGCAATGGTCATATACGTATTACAGAAGCTTCTCAAGTATGAACCAGTGTTGAGCGGTTATTTTGAATTTCCAAAGAACCGCCCCCCTTCCAGTTCTCTCAAATTATTTCCAAACCAGACAACAATTGGTTCGGGTTCTTTGAAAATTGTTCAGAATCAAAACAAACCCCAGTCCCACCACAATAGAATTGACAGTTTTCAGTAGTATATTTTGAAAATTCAACACCATGCAATTAGGTTAGTTATTCGATTATAAAAGACCACATGGAAACATAGTATATGAATATAATCATGGAGATCCAATGTGAATAATGCAACTTACAAACTTGTAGTCAGGTGGGGTTTTTAAATTTTTTTAAAAAAATTAAATTTAAATTAAGAAAAAAAGGAAAAAAAGGGAAAAAAAACTTTCAGAAGATTTAAGTATTTTGACAAACTCTTGTTGAATGGGGATGGGAGCCACATACATTCAAAGGTGGGTAAGTACTAGGTAAGTAAAGTACTAGGTAGATAGGTGAGGGGTCAATCAATATATGTATAATTTAAGTACACTCTTCACAAAGATTTCAAGAGATTGTTTTGAGCAACTTTTGCTACACCTAGTCATATTAGGATTCACATTATCATAATCCATGTTTTATCATAACCCTCCCTCACCTTCTTATATCACAGTTTAGCTACTTGCATGCATGATGGACTATGTGACTCAGCACCCACTAGTGGTGCACCGTCAATTTGGAAACCCATTATGACTCTGGTTGTGGATGAACAACAACTTGAGTTACCATGGTGGAACATGGGTTAGTTATGCAATCACCTATCGACATATATCTACTACATGCCTGATGGCCACCAAGTGCCTTACATAGATTGTAATCACTTACATTCCTTACTTACTATTGTTGGGTGGTTCCTCCTTTTTAAGAGAACCCTCTCGTCCTGACTTTTGACATTTTCATTTGTTGGGGGGGGAGATTTTTCAAATGCAAAAGTTGAGTTTGGGTGTTCCAATTTTTAAACCTTTTGATTTTGGCACATTTTTCCAAATTCAAGATGAGTCCAATTACATATACACACTCCCCAAGACATTTGGTAGCTTCCAGAGAAGACATTTTCTCAACAGAAAATCTCTACAATGAGAAAATCTGAGTATATCTCTTCAGTGAATTCACCATATTACAAACAGAATTGGAGTCAGCAAGTACCAAGTGCAAAACCTACATCTCAAAAATATATTGCTAGATCTATGTAGAAGAAGAAGAAGAAGAAATCCATAATACTAAAGGCCGGTATTACCTCAAATCATACCAGCCTGGTAGAGTTTCATGTCCTCGATACCTGTGTTTATAAAGGCTGGTATTGTCTCAGGTCATACCCACCTGGTATGATCCTTGATTCCAGTGTTGATAGCAGGAGCTATACATGTATTACTAGTTCAATCCTGGTTACTACTGCCTGATTGCAATTAGTTTCTGGTTTTCTGCTACTTCTGTTGCTAATGCTGTACAGGCTCTGGGATTAGTTTGAGATAGCAGGGAGTATGGACTCTGGAGTCCACGACAGACAACTTTGTGTTTGAATTCAATTGAGAGACACCATCAGCATGGAGTCAATTCCCCACAGACATCCAGTTTGAACTTCAATCCTACAACTGTAAAACATAACACTATAACAAAGCAATCACAAATCACCCTTGACAGTGATTGATAGAAATCCTGCATTTAAGATAACAATCACATGATAGTCAGTTCAGAATGGCTCATCTAACTTGAGAAACTGCATTCTTTTGTAGCTCAAGCCCTTGAAGATGGAGTTGAGCTGCTGAATATCCGCCAGTCCTTCCCTCTGCAACCACAATACAGAAAGGTGCTCTAATGCTACTCCCAGCTAGAGCAACGCATCACAAGTTTGTTTAAGATCTGGGATGACAGTTACCCAGAGTTCGATCTCTTCCTGAAAACCATGAGTCCCACAAATAGCTTGATTTGTGTGAGCCACTCTCTCGGTACTTGCAGCTCAACAGATGGCCACAATAACCAAGCAGCAAGGCCTCAATGCCTCCACCATTTGCCATCCAGTCTAGAGTGCTGAAGAAGATGACTGTGACAGCTGCAGACAAGAGCTGGAATTGGTTGAGCACCAAAACCTGCCAAGCACCTAAGCCTCTGGCTATGCCACCAATTTGTAAGTTCCACTCTAGGCCACCGAGGTTGGATCTATGAGAGATATGAACTGGGATGATGATTCAGTCTTGTTCAGTTCCTCCCAAGGAAAAAGGCCAGCTGGAATCATGGCAGCCCCAACAAAAGGTCAGACTACATGCCAATGCCACTGTGTGCACATCCTGCCCCTGCTGCAGTGCTTCATCTATCATCTGTATTACCTGTCTCCTCTCCAATTCCTCTGTCTTTGCTGCAGCCAGTTTGTCATCCCATCTCTTCCTTCCTCCCCTCATCACTTGTCTCAAACTGTGAACCAGAACACTTGACAATCTTCATACCCACCATATCTTTTGAGCTCCCACATGGATTTGCAAGAGACAGCTGCTGGAGCAAGGGAGCGCCAAATCACTGCTTGAGTTTTGAGGCTTTGCTACAAAGGCTGGTGAGATAGGGAGGAGGGAGTTGTGGTTGCTGATTGCAGACACTGCTATCACCACAGCCACCATGTTGATTGATTACAGTAGTGCTTCATGACATTTCATGATCTAAATTGTCAAACAAACCAGATGTCTCACCATAGCAGATACATACCACCAATAGAGTGCTCAAGGATGCAAGGTCCATCTTCATCAACACAGAACTAACATGAGTCCAGAGATGGGACCCCTATCTAGATAGCATCTGTAAAAGATAGCTGCTGAACTCTGAAACCTGCTAACATTTGCCTCCCATTGATCTTCTTGCCCATGAAAATCCACACAGAAAGCAGAGTTCGATAGGTTGCATTCTACCTTGCATATTGCATAATGAAAATGGAGTGAATGAATGTTAAGGAGACAAAGATCATATCTACCATCATAAGGGTTGCCAAAATTGAGTATCTCAGAAAAGAGTCCCCCCATTTACAAAATACTTGGAGAACAAAAATTATTTGCAGAAAAAATCACCACAATGGGTGAGCCTGGGAAAAAAGTGCATTTTTGAGAGTATATATCACAAATGTTAACCCTGTTCGGACAATTGACATCCTTCTGGTATAATGTACAAAAGAATTGAGTACAGCAGATGATCAGGAACTGAAAGGCTGCAGCATCCTCACCCCACCCACAACAGAATGTAAACAAATAACAAAACACATTGTCATTGCCACCACCGACTTATCAACCGCAGCCTTTGTTAAATCCCCAACCTGCTGCAACTTATCACCTATGACAGACCTGTTCACCAGTTCTCTTCCATCCTGGTTCATAGGTTTTTCCTCCTTGGTCTTGCCACGAAAAACAGCTGTAAACCTGCCCATTAGAACCTCAATAAACGATCGTACCCCTTCTGATGTCATGGTACCTGCAACCTCCATGATTAACTTCCGATTGCTAGGCACTGCAAGAACTCTGGAGAGACCATCAATCACACTCATAAAAGCGGCTTCATCTTTTTTCCCACTAGCATCATTGAGGAAAGAATTTGGAACAACCACTAGAGGTTCCATATCTTGGTTAAGGTGTGGACTTTGGTGATGAGTAACAGTAGAATTGTCAGGTCCTCTTCCGGTGGTTGATGAGCTTGCAGAGTCCTCATTCAAAGTTGGTGGAAAGATTCCTCCATAACTAGATAGGATTGCTTCCTCCTGTTTTGATGGTCTTGTCAAGGAGCTTGGAAGGTATTGTGGAGGATTTGAAAGATTCTCATTTGAGGGGAGGGTTGACTTCCCACCAGAGGCTAGAACCTCATGGGATGTACGCACTAGGGTTTCAACAGAGCTACTACAAACAGTGCTCAGGAGCTCTGTGACAGGCCCCTGATGTTCAGGCTTCACAATTCCTGTCACCATATCATCAAACACATTCACATCCTTGGTCCTATCCAGGTAGACTGAGACCGCAGTAGCCACAAAAGTCTGAATGCAATCTATAATGACTGGCCTGGCTTTGGTGCTGCTTGCAAATTCCATGAGCCAAGTTAGGGCATCTGATTGCTCTTCTCCGATAGAGTTCTGATTTGTGGAGTACCTTAGTAAATTTAACTGCTCAATGACAGACACCACAAGGCTGCGTGATGCACTAGCCACCACAGCTGATGCAAAACCCTTGCCAGATTCACTGAACAGCTTGTTCAACAATCTGTCTGCAAGCTGGTTCCCCACTTCCTCACTCACTGCATTCGTTTCTCCTTCTGCAATGGAGGCTCCAACTAGTTCCTCCTTCATTCCTTTAGCCATTGAAGTACCAACCTGAGCCCCAACTCCATCCAGCAAACTTCCAGCAGATTTCCACGACACTTGATCCCAAGTCCCTTCCTCTGCCTGATTTGGCGAGCCGACGTCGTACTCTCTCCACGAAACCCCATCAATCTCTTCCGGTCCTTCATCATCGACTTCATCTTTCCAAGACAAGACTTTCTCTTTTGTAACCCAGGCTCGATGTTCCTTCCGAGCAAACCCGTCCTTGTTCCGAAGGATCGACGTCGGAGGGCCTCTCGCCGCCGACGCAGATAAGGACTGTAAAATACCGTGGCTAACAGATCCAGAGATGGCAGACACACATCTCTGGAGCTCTGGGCAAGCGCCTATCTTGAGAAGTTGCTTCAAGCTTCGCGGCACCTCATCTTTGTCGGACAGAAGGAAAGAATGAAGATCCTTGAACACAACACTCGCGGAATCGCTCCCTAGGGTCAGCACTTCCAGAATGGACCATAGAGATTTGCAAAGCAGATAGACTTGGTACCTTTTACGAGCGAAAACAGCCGATCTATAGAGACGGTAAGAGACATAGCCGCCGGCTGCCACAGCCCCACACGTCAACAGCACAGTTCTCCTGCGACGCGAAAGGACGAACATCTTCTCCTCCTCCTCCTCCTCCTCCTCACATTCCAATCCCGTTCACCCGAAGACTAAAACATCTCTCTCTTTTCAGAATCTCACATCTTGAAGCGCCTCTTTCTTCTCTACAAAATGCATATCCTTCTTCTCTTCCCGTCAGTCTCCACGCATCCAAAACCTTCCACCTACCGGTCCAGATTCTCCAAGAGAAAACAAACCCTCGTCGAAAACAAAGAGCTCTCTGCGCGCCTCTCGCTCTCCTCTCCTCTCCTCTGAGCTTTCCACCACGAAACCCTATCCAGATTCCACCAGCCAGATTCTGCGGACGACTAGGGAGGTGTAATCGTGTAATCCCAAACCACAGGTGGTTTGGCAGAGCATTCTACCGCAGAAAATCCACACATGAACGCCAACGCAGGTTCCACGGTTGCCACATGCATCACGTGTGAAAAGGGAGAAGACAACAAGTGGCCGTCATGGACAGTCTTTGTTCAATAAATGGATGGGGCCAAAGTGTACCAGCACCCATCAGCGGTTCATCCACTGGATGCCCATTATGACTCAGTTGTGGATGAATCCCAACTGAGTTAATATTTGGTTTCACCTTGGTAACCCATTCTATAATGAATAGGTTATATATAGGTACTTGGGTAGAAAAATAGGTAGCCAATAGGTAGGTAGATGGTCAATACATAGGAAAGGGCTGTTTTTCCTACCTACCTACTAACAAGCTGCTCATGGGTTGCTAGTAGGTAGGTAGTAAAAAAAAAACCAGCTGAGCTAACCACCATGGTTAACTAGGGAACTGGAAGCCAACAGAAAACTGATTCCTGACCACTTACCATCCATCCTGGATGGTGCACTGGTGAGTGCTGTTTCACTCTGGCTCAATAATGGAACAAACACTCTCATACATTGGTGGGAAAAGGGAGTTGACACCTCTAAATTGGAATCACGGTAATGTCCAAGCCAGATTCTGCAAACAACTAGGTGTAATTGTGTTATCCCAAAACCCACGTGTTTTGGCAGAGTATTCTGCAACAGAAAATCCATACAGAAAGTGCCAATTGCAGGTTCCAATGGTTGTCGCATGCATGTGTGGGAAAAGGCAGAGGACAGGCAAGCCGCCATACTAATAATGTGATTCCAGGTGGTGATTCCATAGAATGCACCGTTACGTACTTTTGCATTGGCTGGTATGTACCATCACATACTTTGGAAGAACCACCTGGGTAGGGTTCAATTCCACCTAGGAATGTGGTGAGTCAAATAAGGCGGTGGGCAAAGGCGAGGGGAGCTTGAGCCTAGGCGAGAAGCCCTTGAGATAGTGTGTACTGGGAAGGTTCTACGGATTCTGCCATGGAAAAACAAACATTGATTGGTAGTCACTTGTGTCACGTTTTATTCGTCGGAATCAGCACTGAAATACGCAGGGGTGTCTTTTAGGCAATTCCTGTTAGAAATTTGGCAAAACTTGGCTTCTAGAATGAGGGGATGAAATACAGGGCAATGACGAAAATCTAGCATGTTGACTTGGACGCGCCGCCTTTAAACCACACACAACCGACCCCAAACACGAAACCGTTAGGAAAATATTAAGGACCTCACTTCGCACTCAGCTTGGGTCCACACACAACCGACCCAAACACGAAACCGTTAGGAAAATATTAAGGACCCCACTTCGCACTCAGCTTGGGTCCAACAATAAAATGAGGAGTACAAAATAATAACTACCTTCTACTTCTAGAAAAAAAGTGAACCTTTTTTTTTTTTGTTGTCTTTTATTCGTGTCTTGTATTGCTTTGTGAACTACTGTTAGATTTTGGCTAACTGAGTTCAAGGTGTTCAAGACCAGTGTTGTGTGGGTATCAATTTTCAATAGAACATGTGGTCCCCGTTATTGTATATTTTGTAAAATTTTGATTAACTTTCTGTGTAAGGTTTTGAATTTAAAAAAAAAATGTTACGGAACCTTTGGTTATGGTTCAATTTATCTTTCTTTAACTCATGAAGGTTATAGGGTTTAAGGTTGTTGCAGGGAATGCAATCTAATAAATACACAAAAAAAATTCAAAAAAAAAAACATAAGACAAAAATTCAAAACTCATAAAAAATATAAAAATTATCTAGCAATAATCAATATTTTCAGGTTTGGTTCATAACACATTGTTTAATAACAAGAAGCAATGTATTTGCAATATTTTGAGTTACAATCTAAGTTTGGCTCATTGGCATTTTAGAAGACACATGCAAACATGTTGCTATCCATAACATATGGAGATTGCAGTTTGATGTTTAAAAGTTTCTTGAAACAAAATAATTTTTGAAACAAATCATATTTTCATTAGAGATTTGAATATCCTTGTTGATAGCATATAATATTATAACATCTTTCCATTCTTACCTCCTCTTCCTCGATTTTTTGGTCCAAATAATAGTTTTTACAATGATGCTTGAACAAACTTCAAATTGACTTTTGAAAAACCTAACATATTTTTGCATCATTAGTGACATATTGAGTTACTTTTGACATTACATGGCCATCACACGATCCTACAAATGGGATAGGTAATTCTCCTCCTCTTTGTAACTTGTCATTAATTTGTTTTTGTCATTGTCTACAAATAAAAATCCCCATTACTTATATAGCTTGGAATATTCATTAGAAGTGTGTTTTTCAATAAGCTTGTGCCATGTTGATGGTTATAACTTAGAAGCCCTTTGTTTTTCCAAGTGACGTATTGCTAACATCAATTTACACTGCAATCCATGTTGATTGTTGTAGCTTAAAAGTCCTTTGTTTTTTCTTGGGACGTATTCCTAGCATCAATTTGCACTACAATAGGGTGGCATACAACATTTTGTAACATTTGTCAATTACAAGAATTCATCATAGCAACACCATTAACAACAAAAAAAACCCAATAATAAAAAAATTAATGAAAAGGGTATCACAATTTAATTTAAAATTGTGGAATGAAAAGTTACCAAAATATTTTCATATTGGGATTATAACCTTTTTTTAATCCACTTGAGGGTGAGAGTAATTTTTGCTCTATCTTAAAAAAACAAACTTTTGCTAAACCCACCCCAATGCTCCAAAAAAATGTTTTGTCAGATCTAGAGAGAATTTTTGTTTGTTACGCATGAAAGATGTAGAGAAGGTTTTTTAAAGGAGGGATTTTTGCTTTTACGAGTTATTTTGAATACCTTGTTGAAATGTTCATAATTGGATGTTCATTGGTTTCATTAATGAGATTTTTGCTGCCAAAAATGCAAAATGGTCCTATGGATTTAAGATTTAGGTAACCTATATTTCTTAAGTAGGAGACTCCTTTTGTAAAAAAATTCAAAAACATGTTTTCAAGGTGGAATTTCAAAATGGAAAAAAAAATATATATATTTTAAATAGTAAACCATATTTTTAAGGTGAAATTTAAGCAAGTAAGTAGACCCCCAAAGAGGAGAGGGAAAATGTTAAATAGGCCAAGGATCTTGAATGTTGTCAGGACAAAAGGATTACCCCACATCACCATGACATAATCCTTCCCCTTGCCCACATAACCTTTAGGCCCTCTCATAAGTTCTTTCCCCGCATAACAAGCCTTCTATTAGGCACCAAAGAAAAACCAAAGTTATTATGAGAACATTCAACAATGGGTGTAAATGCATAAAGAAATGATGGAAGGAAATGTTGTAAGACTACGCAATACATAGCACAACACATGCACAACGATGAAGGACAACAATGATGCCCCAAAGCAAAAGGTTTGTCATCATGATGGGGGGGAGGACATGGTGGTATGGCATGCATGGCACAAAAGTACCATGGAATGGGGACGTCAATGGTTTGCTATGCAAAAAAGGTAACACGAGCGTAACTAATGTCGATGAACGAAAGGCTTGTTACACATGGAAGGAAACAGAGGGCCCATTAGGTTATGTAGGTGAGGGGAAGGATGATGTCATGGTGATGTGGGGGTATTCCTTTTGTACCGACAGCATTCAAGACCCTTAGCCTATTTAACGTTAGACCCTTGGCCTATTTAACATTAGGTAGGTTGATGGAAGAAGGTGGGTAAGTAGACCCTCTTAAGAAGGCCCCTAAGTTGTATTGGTAGTTTAGAAGATTCTAATTAATCCCCTATTCATACCTTATTGGGTTTCACTTTGTGACACTTATAACAAAATAAAATAAAATGTAAACTACGGATCAAGTGACAATGTCATGGTGAAAAGAGGTATAGAACATTGAATCACTTTCAGGATATTTCTAATGTTAAAATAAATATTTTATTTTTTATTAAATCATACTATGAACAATTCAAGGTTATGGTATATGGACCATAGTTCTCAAAATCTTGAATCAAATCAAATAACTAGCCATAACATTGTCACTTCTTTCATAAAAGCCACAAGTGTTTTTTTAAGGTTTTTGAACTATTTGGATTTAGAGGTTTTTTCATTTTGAGGGTGTTAATTGGTGTAATCTTTTTTTTTCTTTGGTGCCAAAAGGCAATATAATTTTTCTAAACTTAATGAAATATTTTGTTGTAAATTCTTTTAAATTTTATTTTTAACTTACAAAAAGAAAAGTGACATAAAATTGTTTTTTTTTAAGATCATGTCCTCACATTTTATGTCTACTAGCTAAAATTTTACAAGTTCCTTTGAAATAATGTTGTTAGTTAAGTTGAAATCTACCTATGGATGTTTGCCACCTTGGCTTACCACCATGGGTGGCCGCCATTGGGAATTTAAAAAAAGAAAAGAAAAACACATTGACTTGGAACCACTTGGCTCTTTTTGAGGTTTTTTTTTGTTATACACATGGCAAAAAAAAAAAAAAAAAAAACTTGACAAGTTTTTAGGTTGGATAAAAGTGCCTTTTAGCTGAACTTGAGTGACCCAACACTCACTAGTGCACCATCTAAAATATCCCATTCAAGGATTTCATGGATGGGATGAAATTGTCCCCCAAGGGTTAGTTTGTTTGGTCAATATATACATTTTTCTTCTACTTTTTTTTTTCCTTAATTCAATTTTGTTTTTGGGGAATATTTTTTTTAACACTCGTTTTTTGGCCCATCCTTGACCCTAAGTTTTTTTTTGGGAAGCTCCTACCTACCCCAACCCACCTATTGCCCTTCTTCCTACCAACCCCCTTACCTCCTTCATCTTGCTAACCCCCTCCCCACCCACCTCTTTTTGCGTTCACTGCCATTGTGAGAGCTTCTGACCTAGAGAGAACTTGAGTAGTTCAAAGCTTCAAGAACGTGATATCCATAGGAGCTTCAAGGGCTAGGAGTTTCAGGAGTGCACCAACAAGAGGAGGTTCAAAATGGTGGTAGCAAAAGTGGGAAAGCAAAAGGAGCTTCCAAGTTTAGGCAGAAGTGGACCATGAAGGTAAGCTCCCTTCTCCTCCTCCTTTATTATTTTTTACATTATTTTGTTTCTTCTTGTTACGAAGAAGATAATGACGAATGTCATCGTTATCTTTTCCTTTTTCTTTTTTCTCTTTTTTTACTGCAAATTAGATGATGACTACACCATTGTTGTGTTGTCATCATCCTCTTTTGTTGCTTTATAGGTGTGAGAAAATGACGATGAGTAGTGAAAAAGTTCATTGTTATTATGTTGTGAAAAAAATGACAATAAGTAGCTGCATTGTTTATTGTCATTGTTTTGTGGTCTTGCTAGAAAGAAAAAGATGACAATGATACCATCATTGTGCCATTGTTGTTGTCGTCTTCTTTTTCTTTTTTTCTTTTTTGTTATGAAGAAAACGATGATGGTACCATCGTCGTGCCATCGTTGTCCTTTTTTGTTACTTTGTAGGCACAAAAAAATGATGACGAATAGCTACGTTGCTCATCGTCATTATCTTGTGGTCCTATTGTTGCAAAAAAGATGATGATGGTGTCGTCGTTTTTTTTTTTTTGTTGTGAAGAAAATGATGATGGCACTATTGTTTTCGACTTTTGTTGTTTTGTAGGTGTGAGAAAATGATGACAAGTAGCACAGTTGTTCGTTGTCATTATGTTGTGGTCTTGTTGCGAAGAAGAAGATGATGACGATGTTATCATTGTCTTTTTACGTAATTTTGCAAGCATGAAAAAATGATGATGAGAAGTAATGTTACTTGTCATCATTCTGTTGTGGTCTTACAACGAAAACGAAGATGATGACAATGCCATCATTGTTTTCTTTTTTTTTTGTTTTTTTTGTTATAAAGAAACAACGACAACACCATTGTTGTGTTATCATCATCTTCTTATGTTGCTTTGGAGGTTGCATTGCTATTTGTCATCATCATGTTGTGGTCCTCTTGTTGTGAAGAAAACAACGATGGTGCCGTTGTCATCTTTTTTTTGTTGTGAAAAAGACGATGATGACATTATCCTCGTGTCATCATTGTCTTCTTATGTTGATTTGCAAGCGTGAGAAAATGATGACAAGTAGTGTTGCTACTTGTTGTCATTATGTTGTGGTCCTACTGCAAAGAAAATGACAATGATGGTGTTGTTTTTTTTTTAAAAATTTAAAATTTGTTATGAAAAAAATAATGACGACATTGTTGTTGTGTTGTCATCATCCTTTTATGTTGCTTTGCAAGTGCAAAAAAATGATGACAAGCAACGTTCCTACTCGTTGTCATTATGTTGTGGAGATAATGTTTGTCATTCTTTTGCTCTCCACAATGACGAGCATCAACAACGTGGTCTTGTAGGAATAAAAGAATGCTAGGTAACAACGATGAGCAATAACATTGTTCGTTGTCATTTTTTTTTTTTGCAATTATTAACCAGGGGCAATGACGAAGAATGCTATTGCATTCATTGTCATTTTTTTCTCAATTGCTGCTTGGAGAGAGTGACTACACTCTTGGTGGTCCTCTGCTTTGCATTTGCTGCAAAGTTAGTGGTTGTATTCTTCTTGTTTTCTGTTGCAACTAATGGTAGTCCTCTTTTCATTTATTACTACAAATGAGAGAGTGGAAAATGAACCAATAACTAAAATAATATTGTGTTGTTTATGTTTTTGGTAGATGCAAATTCGAAAGAAAACAAAGAATGGTGGAATAAATTTCAACAAGTTTCAACAGAAGTTATAGATGGCATGGGAGGTGTTGATTTCAGATGTGGTTGCCCTTCCCCTAGTTGCCATAGAAGGTGTCCATTGGGCAAGGGATGGGCCCAAATTTTCTTGTAGGGGTGATGGGTGCAATGCATCCTATATGGCCAAATACAACTTGGTATGGCATTCGCAAACACACCACAATGTGACCATGGAGCTAGGCAATCCTAGATGCCCATCTACTTGAAAAAAAGGCTTGAGGCATCAAGATCATGCAACCATGAATGTGTGGGTTTTGAACAACCTTTTGACCAGATTCCGGTGTAATGAGTAGAAGGCAATTGCTACGGCTAGAAGGCATGCAAACTTGGAGTGGGATAAGCTCCAGGATGATTTGCAATACACACCTAAGGTTCTTAAGCCTACATTTGTTAAACTAGCCTCTAGCCACACTCTTCAGCTTCTTAGCATGATTGCATGACTACATGGGGTGTGCGGGCCATCCCCTTCAATGTGCAGGCCAAGTTGGAGCATGATGAGGACCTTGCATTTGTGATTTGAATAGCTTGAGTTGGGTATGCAAAATAAAATGGTTTAGTGTAAAGATATTGGCCTCTTTATGTAATACCATGATTCAGAATGATTCATGGTTAATAAGTTTTTAACAGTGTCATATTCAATTTTATTTGAGTTATAGGTTTTAGGTTTCATATGTAATACTTATTGTATTGTGTTGTTTGTTGTAGGGTTCAAGGCACCATTAGGGAAGTGTTTGTGGCTGATGCTATGGATGTAGCATTGGCCAATTACGGGGTATTTACACAACAACATGCCCATGATGCAGAAGTTGCATTAGTGCAATATAGGAAGCTAATGGGATCCCATCCCCTTTTGATAGTGATATAGATAGCCCATAGCTTATACCAATTTTGATTAGGGTGTTGTTTGGTCTTCAAGATTTAGGGTAACAATTTATCTTTAAAGCAACCATTATGACATTCCCCATTTTAGGTGGGGTTATTTTGGACTTGGTTAGTTTTTGCACATTTTTGTAACACATGTCATCCATATTTTTTTTGTTTAAGGCATTTTTTCCATTTTACATCATTTGTGTTAATAGTTATAAATACACTCTCACATATTCTTATATGTATGTTTGATGAAATTATCAAAAATTTGATTTTAATCTTGCACTCAAACCAAAAAAATGTCTTTATTCCCAAAAATAAGAAGTTCAAATTTAGAGGAAAGTAATACCCTCATGAGGGTACTCTATAAACACCATGAATTGATTTATTTTGGTCCAGGTTATTGGAGGGATATTACTTGTGCCCAAAATCATTCAATGCAATGCAATACACCTTTTAAGGTATATTATAAATCCTTTGGCTACATAACATATTTAGAGATTCTTAAAGGGGTATTGCATTGCCCAAACAAAACTTAAAAGGAATGTAACACCCTCATGAGGGTAATTTGTAAACACTATGGATTGAATTATATTGGTTCGGGTTATCAAAAGGGTATTGCTTATGCCTATAATTATTCAATACATGTGTAATACCCTTTTCAGGGTATATCAAAAATTCTTTGGGCTCCATCATATATCTATTGAAACCTAGAGGGGTATTGCATAGTCATACCAAAACCTAGAAGGAAAGCATTACCTTATTTGGGGTAATCTGCAAACACTATGGGCTTCTTGAGGGGTATCACATTGCCCAAACAAAACCGAAAAGGAATGCAATACCCTCATGAAATATCTATAAACATTATGGATTGAATTATATTGGTGTAAACTATTAGAGGGGTATTGTTTATGCCCAAAATTATTCAATGCATGTCCAATACTTCTCTTAGGGTATATCAAAAATTGTTTAAGTTGCATCACATAAATATTGAAACCTGGAGGGATATTACATAACTAGACACTAATAAAAAACCCCCTTTTTTTAACCAAAAGTTTTCAACTACATGACATTTGCAATTGTGTTTCAATTGGATTTTTAAAATTTTAAAATAGAATTATGGAAACTACCAATAAAGTTGATTCGTTTACTATATTGGTATATAGTTGAAAACATTTTTCAACTGTGTGGTCATTTACCAAATATTCCTGGCATCAACAATGTCTCCAAGTTGAACTTCCAACTATGTTGGTAAACAATGTGAAGCATGTTTCAACTAAGGGGTCATTTTTGAAATATTCTTGGCATTTAAGGTTCTTTAATTGACACAAAGTCAAGACATTGACTAGTGTTCGACTATTTTGGATGATAGAATGTATGCATGATAAAATGTACTAAAGGATGGATGAAATATAGTCTTGTTTGCAACTATCTCTTTCAATTAAATTAAACAACTAGTAGGCAATTTTAATTTTATACATATAATATTATAATATTTACTTAAAATTTTGGTAACATTAAATTACATGTAAATTTTATTTATATAAATGAACGGTCTTTTTTGTGCATATAAATATTAAACTTTAATTTCAAAATAAAGTTTAAGAATTTTAAAAAATATGTTAGTACTAATGTTTATGTTCAATACACATGTAATTTATTATTTCTATGTAAATCATTATAACATGTCAAGTAATGATACATAATTAATAATATTGTGCAACTATAATGTTTATTCATTTTTATACACATGATATTTTAATATTTGTTTAAAATTATGATAAAATCTCATAATGTTGATGTACCCTATGTCATTAGCCCAAGTTTGAATGCATTCAATTGAATTTTCTTTCCAAACCTTTTTTTGCAATTTGTTTGAATTTCCAACAAAAATACGTACCCACCAAAAATTCAATAATATTGTTTTCATTTTAGGTCTCAAAATTACGAAATCAACTTTATTCAATCAAACTTGGTGAGGGCTTCCTAACAATACCAAGAATGCCCCCAAGTTCCAATTTACTTTTCAATCTTGGTTTTTCAAAAAAATCAATGAAAAACCGGTTCACTAATTAATAGATTCCACATTGTAGCTCCAAACATTTTAAATCAAGTTGTTGCACCCCTATTCATTAAATCTAACTTATCAATTATTTTCCAACAACATTAAGTACACTTTTGGATTCGAATAAAATTTCTATTTATTATTTTATTAATGTTTATAAAAAATGGTTCAATAATCAATAACTTTTGCATTGTGGTTCCAAAACATTTCAACCCAAGTCAGTGCACCCCTATTGATTGTTAAGTTTTCAAAGATATCAATAGCATTATATGAAATAATTTGGTTAAGGAAATTCCAACATGATAGAATAAAACAAAAAAAATTATCTACTTTCATTAATAGATTAAATTCTGTGTAAATTATTTTTGTATGAAATGAATGGTTATGTATGATGCAAATTTATTTGTGCACACAAATAATAAATTTGATTGAAGGAAATTTAAGGAAATTTTGAAATATAAATGTGTAATAATGTGCATGTTCAATACACCTAATTATTATTTATATGTAAATTAGATTTTAGTTTACAACATATCAAATAATGATACATAATTAAAGAAAATTTGAAATATGAGTTTGTAATAATGTAAATTCAATATATGTAATTTATAATTTCTTTGTAATTCAAATGTTAATTCACAACAAATCAAGTAATGATACATAATTCATAATTTTTTGGAACTTTAATGTTTATTCATTTTTATGCGTATGATGTCTTAATATATATTTTAAATTGCAATAAAGATTCATTAATAATTAAGGTACACGTAAATGTTTTTTGTATCCATGAATGATTACATGTATGATGAATGTTTTTATGCATATAAATATTACACTTTATTTTGAAAATAAATTTGTAAAAAATTCTGAAATATAAGTCAACTTAATAATCTGTATGTTCAATACATGCATAATTTATAATTTATATGTAAATTCAATTTTCATTAACAACATATCAAGTAAGGATATTTAGGTAATGGAAAAAAATGTTCAATACATCTGTAATTTATTATTTTCATGTAGATTCATATTTAGTTTATAACATATCATGTAATGATACATAATTAATATTTTTTAGAATTTTAATATTTATTCTAATTTTTCCTATTAGTTCCAATAATTTTTCATCTATTAAAATTATTTATTTATTTATGATTAAATCATAATAATTTCTAGAATAATTAGTAAATATATTTAATAAATTATCATATAATTTCAGAAATTATTTTTATTCAACACTAATATAATATATATATTTTTTCTTATTTAGTATTTATTATACTAGATCATTAAATAATTCTAAAAAATTAGATAAAAATATGAATAAAAATAGTTAAATAACTAGCCTAACCTATTTACTAGCTACAATATTATTATGAATGTTATTGTTATAATTGTAGTCAATTATTAATTACCACAACATTATAATGATTACTGTAATTAAAATCTCATATAAAATCTATTATTGAATATTTATATTTGAGTTAATTCTTTGTTTTATGAAATGTTAATAAAAATTTATGATGAATCCCGAATTTTAAAAAATTCAGTGATAATTAACTATTGAATTAAAAAAATTAATTGCTGATTTTTCACAAAATAAAAACTAATCACCATATTATTTAATTAATGATGATAAGATGCTTAATTGTTTAATTATACAACTATATAGTTAAAAATAATTAATGAATAATTATTATAATAATTAAAGTAAGTAGCTAGACCTAGGCTAAGTAGATTATTAGTTTAGGTCTAGGCCTAATAAGCTTAAACTAATTTATACAACTAGATTACAACTATTTGAGTTGCAATTAAGTTGCAATTGGGTTACAATTAGGGTAGACAACAAATGGTACTTTATTCTCGAACATTTTTAAGTTTTTCCTCATTTCAACACCAAATTGAACGTTTTTTATGTCATTGGAAGCGCAAAACAGAAAGCTACAAATGTTTTTTGAACCTTAAATGCAAAGGAACAAAACAAAGAACACACAAAGAGAAAGAATGATATTTTGTCTCAAATTTTGTCTCTAAACCCGCTTCACTTCTAGCAACTATATCTTACTCAATTCTCATTCATTTTGAATGATTTCAAAGGCTACAAATGTGCTATCTCAAAATCTATAAAACTTATTGAAAATGAAAAGTTAAAAAAACAACAGTTGAAAAGTTGAAGTTTCAAAATCATACTAAACATTTATGAAAAAATTCAAAGCATGACCCCCTTCATTTTGAAAGGGCATATCTTGTTCATTTTCCATTCGATTGTAGCGTTTTTTATAGATTTGGATACACCTAGTGGATGATTACAAAATTATTTGAAGTTTCAAAAGGAACAGACCATGGACAAGAGAATTATAATGATCCAATATCGATAAGTGTTCAGTGATATGTGTGCTTTCCCTAGGTTACAACTAAAACTTTTATCCCACATTGTTTGGTTTCCATTCCATGAATCCAAACTATATAAAAGAGTGCACTAGGATTATTGGAGAACACAATAAACTTGAAAATCTAATAGCCATTTGGGATGAACCAATCAAAAAGGTTCAACCTTAAAGGTTAAACCAAATGAAATAAGACTTCATTTATTAATTGCCATGTGGTTTAGGTTTAGGCTTAACATAGGTGCCTAGATCTAGCTTTAATTTAAGCCTAGATTAAATGGCCTATGTTTAGGTTTAACCTAGGTGCCTAGGTTTAGAGCTAACCTATTCTTAAGCACCATGAGGCTTAAACTTTTGATGTGGATGTGCCACGTGTCATTCAACTATTTGTTGACCCCAAAATTTGTGAGCATGCCATGTGTCATTTAACTATGCATTGACCCCACATTTTATGAATGTGCCACATGTTAACATTGTTAGTGTGTCATGTGTCACCAAACCATTGGCCAAATGTTCAATTTACATAGTTGCAACATAGTCGAAGTGTTCAACTTACATAGTTGCAACCTAGTTGAAGTTGTAATTATATTTTTGGTTGATGTCATGTTTAGTTAGCAGATGAAGTTCATCCATTAGTCGAATGTAGTTGACAACATCCTTCGATTATATTGGTAAAACAATTTTCAACTAAATTGGTAAATAGTGGCACATAGTGGTTATTGTTGTTGTGTTGACATGTGGTATACACTTTCGACTGTAATTTCACTCTTGACTTATACTTTTGACATTACTGGTTAGCAGTTGCAAAAACAATTTCCAAGTTGCAAAAATAAATTGCAACTATATGTGTAGTTTTCGACTTGGTTTATAGTTGAACAATAGTTGAAAACATAGTTGCAAAAGGGGGGGTTTTCTACTAGTGAGACCAAAACATAGAAGGAAAACAATACCCTATTTGGGGTAATTTACAAACACCATGGGCTTAATTATTTTGGTTTGGGTTATGGAAGGGTATTGCATAGCCTTAGCAAAACTTAGAAGGCAAACAATAATCACATCATTTTAGGATAATATCGTAAACCATGAATTATATATATATATATTCTATTTTCATTATATGATGCTAGACATATTGATTAAAAAAAATGACGGTATTACAAAAAAATTCACATTGATGTTAGAAGGTCCATCTAAATAAAATTATGGAATTTAAATACAATACCTATATCATTTTGGGATATTTACATTCATCTTGAAACTTGGAGGGCTATTGCATACCCATAGCAAAACCTAGAAGCAATACAATATCCGCACTATATTGTGACAATATCCTAAACCATGGTATAAATGAAAGTATTATCAAGTTAGTCACATTGATGGTAAAAGGTAATGAAACTATCATTAAAATGAAAATAATGCAATTACACATCAAAACTTTGTTGAAGTAAACCTTATACCATCAATGTGGCCAATATTCCAATACCCTCATGTACATATACCAATGATTTTGCATTGGTCCATTTATGAATTTGAAACTATTTTCCACAATATTTAATGTTTATTTAAAAAATTTAACATAAATTTTTATTAAGATATTGCATATTTCAAAATGTAACAAATTTAATAAATCCACACATTAAGAATTTAAATATATAATTATTTCATATATTGTAAAATAAAATTTACATAGATTTAAAAAATTACACTGAACATAAATACATAATAGTAGGCACTTATGCTTAAACATGCAATTAAACCCTTATTCGTATACTTTAAACCTTGATTGAAGCAAGTTAGTGTTATTGTTGAACAATTTCTTTCTATTCTTAAAAAGGAAAGAATTGGGTCATTATTGAAGCCAAATATTCAAAAAAAAGAAAAGAATCACAAACACAATTTACACAAAATTAGTGTTCAATTACATGCATTAATAAAATATACAATGTTAATAACTTATTTTTGCAAAAACTTAATATTCTTTGAAAATAAAAAACACCAGAAAAAAATTACAATATACATAACAATGGGTTTATATTTATTAACCAATTTGCATTGGTCGATTAATGTATTATTGTTGTTTATGATGTTGAAAGTTTCTTTAAACTATATTTAATGTTTAATTAAAAAATTTACCGAGGTAAAATAATGAAGCAGATATTATATCTCTAGAAGTGCAAAAAAATAAATTCACATATCAATTAATTAATTATATCATTACTTTAATTAAAATATGTTTGAAAGATTGTGTGGACTTGACAAGTTTAGCTTTGTCATTCAATACTCCAATGCATGACTCTTGCAACAACAACTTACAATTTGCTTCAATTCTTGAGTAAAATGCAGTAATATTAGTAATGTCAATGCTTGACAAAAAAGGCACCTATTGAAGTTGCTTATTTTTCTTCTTGTTCTCAACATTGTTGAATGGATTGTTCATGCTACATGAGGGCAAATATGAGAAATTAAGGATGGTTGTTGATTGCACATTGTCTTCAATTTTCAAGGGTTATGTCTCCAAATGGGAACCCATTTTTTTCCATTTTTTGTTGTTGCTTCATTTTTTGTTACTTGATACATGATAGCAACATTGTTGTTTAGGTGTTCAATGTCCATTAGACCTAGAAATTGAGGAGATGCGAGAAGTTACTTGAAGGAAAAGAACTCAAAGCTTTGTGATCTAGCTTTTTTTTTTCTCAACCTTGAACATATTTCCAAGCTGGCTAAGATTCATTCTTAGTGCTTGTGTCTCATGCATTAGGAATTTTGCAAGTTAAGCTCTTACCTCTCTTTTAGTTACAATAGACATATGACTAGAACATCTTTTAAACTAAAGACTAAAAATAATTAAGCAAAGAAGCATGTTAATTAGGAGTTTACGTGGGAGTCAAAAGGCGCATGCAAGGCATGAGTCAAAGGTCCCAAGAATGGGGGTGAAACACATGGGAGTCTAAGGTCTTGGGAGTTGGGGCAAGAGTCCATGTGGGGGTCAAAGGGTCCTGAAATTATAGGTGCGAATTTGCGCAGGAGTTCAAGGTCCTGGGAGTGGGGGTGAAAGTTTGTGCAAGGGTCAAAAGGTCCCAAAATTGTAGGCAAGACTTCACGTGGGAGTTTAAGGTCCCAAGAGTGGGGGCGAGAATTTGTGCGGGGGTTAATCCGACAACCTTGGCTATAAGCTTTTGTTGTAGTTGGCAATTCATCTCGTGTCTACAAGAGTGGAGGTAGGAGTTTGCGTAGGAGTTGTGAGTCTACATGATAGTCCCCCAAGGCACGCATGAGATGATAATCAAAGATCTCGAGAATGGGGGGATATTAGGAATTAGGAGTTAAGAGTTAGAAGTTGCTTTGGTTGGTGTCAACATTTTAGTCAATTTAACAACCTTGGCTACAAGCTTTTATTGCACTTGACCATAGTTTTTGGTCATAATTTTGTTTCCATTTTCATGCATCCCTTACATCAAAGGTGGTTATTACATGTAGAATGAAATGATAGGCAAGTTTTAAAACCTTTCAAAATCAATTGACTCAAAATTAAGACATTATCATGTTACAGGAGTCGAGGTTTTGAGAGTGGGGGCGAGAGTTTGAGTAGGAGTCAAAGGGTCTTGAAAGTGTAAACGAGAGTCTAGAGTCCTAAGAGTGGGGGGCCAGAGTCCACATAGGGGTCAAAGGGCCCTAGAATTGTAGGTGGGCTCTGTGCATGAGTTTAATGGTTTCAAAATTATAGATGGGAATTTGCATGGGGAGTTGAAAGGTTTTGGAATTACAAGAAGGAGTTTGTGCGCACTCTTGGGACCTTTGACTTTCATTTACACTTTTGAAACATTCAATTTTCGTGTAAACTCCCACCCCCATTCCTAGGACCTTTGACTTTTAGTTCATGTGCGCCCCTTAATTCCTACGCAGATTTTCATTCACACTCCCATTACCTTTGACACTTGTGTGGACTATCACTTGCATTACCAAGACCTTTGACTCTTGCTTCAATTCGATGCATCATGTTGGTTTAGATAACCTTGTTAAACAATGTAGGCGGTGGTGTAATTTAAAAAAAAAAGTCCTTTTCTATAGTACAAGTTTTCTTGAATCAAATGTGTTTTTTTTAAAAGCTCAAACTAAGCTATAGTTTTCAATAGTATTTTCTTTGTGATTTTTGTGATTTATTATCTATTTTTTGTGAGCATGAATATCAAATGACCTACTCTTGATTACGGAAAATGTTTCTATTTCTTGTTTTAGACATGCACATTGGATATTTTGTTAAAATGAACATTTTTCAAAGGTGTGGATGTAAACATAAACATATGACGAATTACCAGCTGCAACTGAAACTCATAGGCAAGGTTATTGGATTGACTAAAATGTTGTCATTGACCAAGGTAATTCTTAACTCCTAACTCCTAATATCCCCCCACTTTCGAGATCTTCAACTTTTGCCTCATGCATGTTTTGGGATTTTCGTGTACATTCAAGACTCATGCATGGACTCTTGTTTCCATTATCATAAACATAGGACAAATTGCTAGTTGTAATAAAAGCTCGTAGCCAAGGTTGTCATATTGACTCCTACATGGACTTTTGTTTCCATTCTCGCAGAGACAAGACGAATTGCTAGCTGCAATAGAAGCTTGTAGCCAAGGTTGTTGGATTGATTCCCACGCAAACTTTTGCCCCACTCCCAAGACCTTGGACTCTTGTGTGGACTCCTGCCTACATTTTTGGGACCTTTTGATTCCCGCACGGACTCTTGCCCCACTTTCGAGACCCTTGATTCCCGGGGTGTGATAATATTCTAATTTTGAGTCAATTGATTATTCAAATGATTTTGAAAGGTTTTAAGACTTGCCTATTGTTTCACTTTACATGTTAAAATTTTTAATTTTCATGAGGTCATTGCATATCAATACGTGCTGAAGGAAAGCCACAACAAAAAAAATCAAAGAAAATTACATAATCTGACCCAAATTTGGGTTTTCAAAAACATTTTAAATTGGTATTGCACATTCAATTTTACACACACAAAACATGGCATTGCCAATGCCTTCAATGGGTTGATAATTTTTAGAAAAATTCATGTAATGTAACAACCACCTTTGATGTAGGGGATGCATGAAAATGGAAACAAAATTATGACCAAGAAATTATTTTGGGTTTAACTTTTTGTAAGTTGATAGTATTTTAGTTTATATTCATCGTAAATGCAAGGATTTAAATAATGTATCCTAGGTAAAATCATGCCACATCCATTATAAGATGATTACATACCATAGCCCAATTGATGAGTTAAGTTGTTACTTTCAAAACATTTGAAGCACAAATTCTAAACAACCACAATTGGAAAAAAATTACATTATATATAATCATGGGTTTATGAATATAATTTAAATTTAATATATATTTCAATCAATTCTTATCCTATTTAAAATAAATATGAAGACATTTATATGTATTAAAATGAATCAACAATATAATTCCATAATATCATTAATTATATATAATGTATTACTCGATATGTTATAAATAACAATATATTTAGACCAATATTATACATCTTAACAAAATAAAATTACATAAGGACTTGTGTTATATCTTTATAAAATATAAAATATTACTGACCTACTATATAATTACTTTAGGTTAGAAATTATTTTTTATATGTCAAAAAAAAATTAAATAAATTTTCAATTATATAGAGGACTAATATATGGGAAAGACCATTAAAAAAAGTAGAAAATCATGTGCTTTAATTAAAATTTTAAAACATGCATTAAAATTTTATTAAATTAAAAAAAATATGTTTTTAATTTTTGAAATGGCTTTACAACTTTAAAAAGGAAGAACATAAATATGTACATCATTGAAAAAATATTAAACATGAATTTTTAATTTTGACAAACTCTAAATTCTAACATTAATTAGTAAAATTTACATTAAACCTTAAACCTTTGTACCATTTATGTGACCAATTTTCCATTACGTTCATTTTTATATATGTTAAATCATATTGTAAGGTGAATAAATAATTTTTAAAACATGAATTTCATGATATATTGGTAGGGAATTTAGTATTAAAAAAATATTTTAATGTTTCATGGTGAATGCAAATATCCTGTGATGATGTATGTCGCAACCCCACTTTGAGGGAAGTGTGAGGTCGCCACTCACACTCCCGAAAATGGGCCTTGGGAGTCCTTCGGGACTTTCGAAAATTCAGAGCACGAATGAAGGGGTCAAAACACCTCGCATTGTGGTGTTATTTATACCGTTAGAAAGGTCTTGAAGTGTAGATGTCCAAAATGGCCTCGCATGAGCCATTTGGACATCTGCAGCACAAGTTATGGTCGAAAGAAGGGCTGGGAGTCAAACTGGCAGTTTGACTCCCGACCATTAAAAGTCAAAAATCGACCCAATCCCGGTGCGTGTAGGTGGAGTGCGACACACTGATGGAAAGCTTTCGAGGAAAGTTATAACTTTGGTTCAAACCTCGTCTTGATCCGAGCTCAAGGCGAGAAGTTATGAATGCCCAAAGTCCTGGGAGTCCAAACCAAGACAGTTTCAGGACTCCACTTTGAGAGTCTCGGGAAAAAAAGCCATTTGGATGCAACTGCGGCGGAGAGCTGCAGAGAATACTGTATAGGGGAAGGTGGTGGCTTCCCTCGAGTCCGGGCCGTGGTGAGTCAAGTGAGTACAAGGTTGCCCGTGGTTTGTCCCAACACTCAAAGTGTGCAAAATGAATTCTAACCAACTTGCTGGTTGGATTTGGATGCAGGACCGAATAACTAAGTAGCTTGTCCCTCTTCCTAGTCTAATCCTGGAGCTTTCAGCACGCCCCTCTCACCCCCTTTAGTGCAGGAAATTGGGAGCGTGCCCCGAGTCCCCACCTTTCCGCAACTTGAGTGACTTAGCCCCAACTTGGGGCTAACTAAGGACTGGGGAGCACGTCAATGTAGGTATTGCATATACATTTCATAACTTTGTTCAATTGTGAAATATTTTACAATACCTTCATTAACTTAAATCAATATGTAAAGCATGTTATATTGATCATGGAATAAATATTTTAAAAAAATCCTTTTGTTTCATGGTTTAAGATATTATCGTAATATGATGCAAGTACTACTTTCTTTCTAGGTTTTGATATGGCTATGCAATATCCCTGCAAGTTTCGAAAAAAAATGTTGTAAAACTCAAATGATTTCTGGGATACCCTAAAAGGGGTAATGCATGTGCATTAAATATTCCTATGCATGAGCAATACCCCTTTGATAGTTTAGACCAAAATAATTTAGCCTAGTCAATAAGGCTATGCATTACCCCTTAAAGTTTGAAAATATATGTTATGGAACCCAATTTATTTCTAAGATACCTTAACAGGGGTCATGCATGTTCATTGAGTCCTTTTGGGCATGAACAATACCCTTTTAATAGTCTAGACCAAAATAATTCAGCCCATTGTCTCTATAGTGTAACCCAATGAGGGTATTGCATTCCTTTTAGGTTTTGGTAGGGTTATACAATAGTTTTCCAAGTTTCAAAAAATATGTTATGGAGGCCAATGCATTTCTAGGATACCTTTTGAAGGGTATTGCAGGTGTATTGAATAATTTTGGGCATGAGCAATGCCCTAAACCTTAAACCCAAATAATTCAGCCATGGTGTAGCCCAATGAAGGTATCGCATTTCTTCTAGGTTTTGGTAGGGCTCTGTAATATTGTTCCAAGTGTTAAAATATATGATATGGAGCCCAAACTTTTTCAAGGATACCTACAATGGAATATTACATGTTCATTGAGTATTTTACTTTATGAACTTGAGTACAACATGCATTAAATGCGTCTAAATTGAATTGGAGCTTTGTATTGTTTTGATTATCCACTTGGTTTATAATACCCCCGTGGAAAACATTCTTTGAACATAACTTGTAATACCCTTATATATGGGGTGTTAAATATTTAAATCATCCCCTTATTTATTTCTTTGAATGAACAAAAGCAAATTTCATGCAATACATTCATTTTATTTGTTTCTCATCGTTGTTGACCATTGGGGGTTTATTGGAATGACAATCGTGTAGGTAGGTGTAGCCACATAAATGGGTTTTGGCAAGTAGTTACTTAAAGTGTTGGTAGGTAGGATGGTGAAAGGGCAAGTAGGTGGGTGAGGATGAGAGTAGCACATTTAAAATTGATAGGTGAGTACGTAGTTGGGGAAGAGTTTATTTTTAATTTAAATATACAGGTGAGCAGGTTGGCGGGGGATAGTGAGGGGTAGTTAGTAGGTGGATGAGAAAAGTTTTTTAAAAAAAAAGAAAAGAAAGAAAAAGAAAAGAAACCGGGTGCGGAGGGGAGGGGAGGGGGAGAAAATAAAGTTGCCAAAAAATAAACTGAGATCAGGGGCGGAGAAAGGGCAAAGAAAAAAAAGTCAAGCTGGGATGGCACAGGGATGAAAAAGAGAATCCTATCAGTGCACCATCCATCCACGTTGGTGCGCTGGTGGCTGCTGGTTCACTCTGGCCCCTGGCCGAGGGTTTTATGGGGGAATAACGGCTTTACCTCCAAAGTTTAATATTTAATATTTACCGCTATTTTCAACTTTTTCACCGTCGACCAGTGCACGAGGTGGCGTCGCGGACGCGGAGACGAAGTCAGTCGTCGACGCCTTACGTCGTCGCTCCCAGAGAACAGTCGGCAAGCGTTGGTTGGACAGAGACATACATCCATCCAGTTTCCAGAAGACTAAAGTATCTCCAAAGAACTCTGTTCGTGAGCGACCTCGTCCCGCTCAGCTTTAGCTTTCTTTGGATGAAGGTACTAAACTTCTTCTGTTCGTGAGCTACTCGTCGCGCGCTCAGCTTACTTAGCTTTCTTTGGATGAAGGTACTCAAACTTCTACTATTCGTGAGCGACTCGTCCCGCTCCGCTTAGCTTTCTGTGGATGAAGGTACTAAACTTCTTCTGTTCGTAAGCGACTCGTCCCTCTCAGCTTAGCTTTCTTTGGATGAAAAAAGGCTTTTGTTCCGTGAGCGACTAGTCCAGCTCAGCTTTCTTTGGATGAATGTACTAAACAGCGTCAGCGATGAGAAAGTGGAGGACCTGTTCACGAAACTTGTGTTATCTGGAGGTCCCACACGGTTTGGTAATTCTTGTGTCGAGAGAGAGAGAGAGAGAGAGAGATTTGAACATGCTGTCATTCTTATAGAAATTGCAAAAAAAATTATTTCTTGCTACAATTTTAAAAGACTTTGGCAGGAGCTTTACAGCTGTGAGAAATTTGTACTAAATGGAGTGTAGTTCTTGTGTGTGGAGAGAGAGAGAGAGAGAGAGAGAGAGAGATTGCAACAAATATTCTTAGCTACATGTTTCATGTGTGCATCACAATTGTGAAAAGACTTGCAGGAGCTCTCTCTGCAGATGCGAGAAATTTGTACTAGTTTTTCTCATACCCAAAAATGAGCTGAGAGCAGAAGATGAGCCTTTGTTTCATCGGACCCAAGTGATGGGTTTTAGAAAATCGGCGATCTCCTGAGAAGAAATATGATCTAGACGTGAGGAAGCAGCTGTGGGTCATAAGGAGGAAGCTCATGTGCTAGAGATTCAGATAGTTATATGTATATATATTCCAAGCTTCAAAGCAGATCTTCAAGGTGAGTCTTCTGGAGCTGGTGCTTAAGAGTTCGAACTCACGAACGAGAAAACATCATGAGTACGCTTAAGAGTTTTCAATCCTGGAATTGGCTCTCTAAGAACTCATTCCGTCTAATCGAGGAACAACGTGATCATCTGAGGAGTTCAGCATCTTTAAGACCATTAAGTTTCCTGCACAGTAAGAATTTGTCAAAGCCAGGAACGCGCCGTAATATTGGAGAGCTTGTTTGCAAGGAACAGCTGAATCACATGACTCCATGCCATGCCGTGACCGTAGTAGCATCAGCGGCTGCAGCAGTACCGGCCAGGACGACTCAAGCGGCACCAAGCTTAAGTCATAATTCAGAGAGGATTGATCAACTCTTTCGAGATCAGAATTATGCAGCCGAGCTGGGATCAAAAGATCTGGCGATAGCTCTGGAGATCCCAGCTCAGTACGAGAGAAGATCGACACCACCTGCAATTACATCAACAACACCCACAGGCTTATGTGAGGCGACAGTGAGGCTAATCTCTGCAGCGCATGAGGAGCCAGAATGGGTGCTGCAATTCAGGTTGGAAGCCTTCACGCAGTGGCAGAAGATGCGAGAACCAACCTGGTCTGACACTCAGCACCCACCTATCAATTTCCAAGACATTCCTTTTTACAGTAGGAGTCCAGATCATGAAGAGCAAGAGCAATCTCGAGACCACCTGTTTGAAGAAGACGCTTTGCAACATCAGCAGCTAGGCAGCACGGATTTTCGACCAGTGTCGATAGCCAACACACAGGGCGAAGCTCTGCAACAAGCAGGAGTGATCTTCTGCACCATTTTCGAAGCAGTACACAAGTACCCTGAGCTTGTGAAGCAGTACTTAGGCAAAGTAGTCCCGTCTTCAGACAACTACTACGCAGCTCTGAATGCAGCGGTTTTCAGCGATGGTTCCTTCTGCTATGTGCCGAGAGACACGATCTGCCCCATGGAAGTTGCGAATCTACTCAAGATCAACGAGATGAAAATCGGACAGTTTGAGAGGACTTTGATTGTGGCGGATGAGGGAAGTTTTGTAAGCTACATGGCTGGCTGCACAGCTCCAACTTATGACGACAGCCAGCTCCATGTCTCTGTTGTCGAGCTCCATTGTGCAAAGGCAGCGGAAATCAAATACTCCACGGTACAAAACTGGGCTTCTTCTTGTAGGTTTAGTGTTGAAGACGATGATAGTTCCGAAACTGCTGCTGCTGCTGCTGCTGAAGGCATTCATAACTTCGTGATCAAGCGGGGCTTGTGTGAAGGGGAGAGATCAAAGATCACATGGACCCAAGTGGAGCTTGGTGCGGCCATAACATGGAAATACCCAAGCGTTGTGTTGAAGGGTGAGAATTCAGTCGCGGAATTCTATTCTGTAGTACTGACAAAAGACAAACAGCAAGCAGAGACTGGTGCGAAGATGATCCATGTTGGGAAAAACACGCGTAGTCGCATTGTTGCAAAGGGAATTGCCGGCGATAGTTCACTCAACTGCTACCGAGGACTTGTTGAGGTAAAATTCTAACAAAAGTTCTATGAATTCAGTGTGCAAGTTTTGTTTTGCAATAAATTGTAAAGCAAGCTCATCAAGACGGAGATGATCAAGTCGCAGATTTCAAATGAGCTGAGTTGAACCCAGAGCTTTGGAACTTCGCTGCAATGTGCAGGTGCAATCTTCCGCACACAATGCAAGGAATTTCTCGCGGTGTGATTCCATTCTCATTGGAGATGAAGCAAGAAGCAACACCTACCCTTACATTGAGGTACATGTCTGGAGCTTCTTGGAGATGGGGGTTTTTTTCGGGTGTGTTTTTCTGACAAGAATTCATGGCAGCAATTTAGGATCTGACACTGATCTGACACTTGAGGATCTGAGCATCTGATTTCATTTCTGCAAGTTCATGGACTTTCCAGGCAGGCAGTTTGTGTGTGAAGCTCAAAATGGTTTTTTTTGTCTTTCTGTAGCTTTTTTTCTTCTATGCAAAGAAAAACTTCAAGAAGAAAAGTTTTGCTTGCAATTTTCATCAAGCCATAGCCTTTTTTACTTATAATGTCCACCAAGCTTCAATCTTTGGGTTGATGCAAGTCAGAGTGGAACAAAATTGGGCAAGAAATATTTGCATCCTGTCTAATCCATTTTATGGGGTTTCTGGAGGGAACAAGCAAGAAGTGTGCACATGGTTCTTGAGAAAGTTTTTGATGGGAATTTTTTCATATTCATTAAACCTCACCTTAGTGAAGGTTTGGTTTTGTTTATGGGACATGTGTGCACAATCAGAACTTAAAAAGGGTGCTTGGGGTGGCCAGGTGAAGGACCCAACAGCAAGAGTGCAGCATGAAGCAAGTACATCGAAGATAGGGAAAGACCAAATCTTTTATTTCCAACAACGAGGGATCGATTGCACCAAGGCAGTGTCGACCCTGATGGGTGGGTTTTGTCGCGAGGTCTTCAAGGAGCTTCCTCTGGAGCTGGCATTTGAGGTCAACCAGCTGATGTGGTCGAAGCTTGCAGATTGAAGAGCATGCCTAGGATGGTGTTTTCCTAATGTTTTTGAAAGCTTTTTTCAAAAAAATTTTGCAATGTTGTGCAGAATTTTGCACATTTGTTTTAAAGGTAGTAGGTATAGTTTGCCAACACCGCGTTGGCTTCTACACTAAAAACAAACAACTCACTGTGTGATTGCTCTCGAAAACAAACAACTCATTGTGCAACTGCTCTTGAAAGCAGATCCACCAACACCCAATGTGTGGGTATCTACGGATGTAAAATATTGCTTTGTAATTTCCCCATTCTCTCACCCATAAACATGTGAAGTTTAGGATCTTGGGTGAAAGCATGATAAAAGTAGACAAAGAAATCCTGCCCTCTCAAGAGGCCTTTCTTCTTCTTTGAAAATCCCAAGTGTTGAGTAGGAAAGGTCACAGCTGTTGGAGAAAAATGTATACAAGATGTGGTGATTAGATATTTGTTTATGTATTAAAATTTTCGCAGAAGTTTCATAGTTTAATTCAACCAGCATCTAGATTCTACACTAGTGTAGTGAGGTGCTTTTCACCCTGTCCTAGTTTAGTGCCTAGAGTTTCAGTCACTCAAAGTTGACACTGTCAACATGTTTATTCTTGACTGCTGTAAACAGTTGGACTACATCCGTGTGTTGTTGCCAAACAAACCGAAGCCAATGGGATGAACATAGATTGACAAATCTTTGACTCTTTGAGGTGAGAATCTCTTCCAGCCAACATGGCAAATGTAGCTGCTGCGACCAAGTTGTCAACTTGGTCGTCATGAGGTCCACCTAGAGAGCTTATCATATGACTTTTGGAACTTGACTTTCCCAAAGACAAACATGAACAAGGAGCAATGAATTAAATGCGATGCGGCCTGCAACCCGCCACGACAGTGTGTCCTTTTTATATGGTTGGGAGTGTGGACACAGCAGGTGGATGTTACGACATAATATCTATTGGCAGGGCCAACGTGTTTGTGATGCTTTGTTAATAAATCCACCGCAAATCTAGAAAGTATACAAGGGAAAAAGAAAAATGACAAAGTATTAATTTACAAGACGTGAAGCAAACACAAACTAGATGTCAAAATCTCTTTGTCTCAACAACCCACCGACCACTGTAGGAGGTCAACCATGGCAATTGTGGGGTGCATTTTGAAAAGGAGTTAGTTGAATTTGAGTTGACAAGAATGTCAAGTTTTAAAGGTCAAGGGCATTCCACGAACTTAACAGCTTTCTAGGGCTGAATTGTTTCATGGACCAATCCACTAATGATGGGCATAATGGTGGTGGGCCTATACGGAGTTTTCTAGAACCATTCATTTTACCTGATAGGGTTTAGGGTTTAGGGTATGGAACTCCCCTTGAGGCTCTTCCTGGATTTTAGGGTAATAGCCCTCAATCCACAAAGAAGCCTAAAAGGGGATTTCTTCTCAGCATGAACTACTTTTTGGGATTTTAGGGTAATAGCCCTCAATCCACAAAGAAGCCTAAAAGGGGATTTCTTCTCAGCATGAACTACTTTTTGGGCAGGGCCCAATAGAGGTAAAGCTTTTGGGTTCTGTGGAGGGAAGAAAAAAAAGGAAAAGGGTGGAAGGGGGTGGGGGGGGCAGTCTGAAATTTTTGGGCAAAAATTTGGGCATATTTAAGCCTTGAACAGCCCAGAAAATTTGAAATTTGTGGGCAGCTTGAGACTCTTCCGGGCACTCCATAGGATGAAATAGACTCAGCCATTTGGCAAAATAGCAATGTGGAGTTGGCAACTTGGTAGTGTGGACCTTGAATCATTATTGGCTTGGGATGTGGCAAAGTGGACTTGGGAAACATGTAAATTGAACTTGGGAAAATACCAAAGCAAATGCTATTCCATACATACATACTCCAGCCACGCTATTCCGTGTAATGGAAGGCCCTGGGCTTTGAAGTTTGAGCTGGAAAAGTATGATTTTGACATACACAAAAGGGATTTTCATGGACAAAAATGGCCCAAATTCATCAGATTTCTAAAGAGTAAAAATTCCAAATTTCTAGATTTTTATGATAAGTTCCAGTAAGTACCAAAGAATATAGGATTAATCCTTTTTTTCCCCTACTTGGATAACTAGTATGTAGCCAAGTTTGGCTAAATTATTTTCTGGTTAATCACCACTTTGGCTACATGACAAAATCCTTCAAAAAAAAACCTTGGCCCCAACATGGGTGAGTGTCAGAGACTTATTATTCTACTTGGCATAAAGCTTGTGGCAAGCACCCACATAGTGGCCACCTTAAGGGCCCATAATGCCCAGGTCAACTTCTTCTTCTCTTGTGGCCAAGCTGCAACAAAAAGAAAAGAATAAGGTCTTAAAACATCCTCACACCCCCATCAGTTCAGTAGACAACAAGAAGATAAAACAAGATGATCAATGGCATGATCTTCTCAATCGTCAGCTTTACTTATACAACAACCTTCTTCATTTATGATCTGGTCACACAAGACTTCAAGCGCAAACCAACGACATATCTTGTGACCACAAAGTCTCAATTCCACAACGTACCTAAACCCAGACCCATCTTGTTAAGAGCATTCTTCTCTTCAACAACAAGACGCATAGCAAATTCCTGTCAACCTAAGAGTCTTTTGAAGAGAGAGGCTTAGCTTGGATCAAAAGCCACCTTAAAAAATTGTCTGCACTCACCTACTGGCCCCAAACGCATCAATGACAAATGAGATATCGCAACTCCAAAATCAAAAGAACCATACAAAGCTCATCAGCAAAACCCATGCACTTAACAAATTCAGAAAACAACCATGCTTATGCCACACATTGTGCATCATCATAAACCCTAAACCCCTGAAAGGAGTAACTCGCAACCCTTTTATTGAATGATGAAAAACAAAAAGGTGGTAAACTCCTTTGATGTTGCTAAAAGAAACAATCCACTCATGAAACATATGGCTAGCCATCTTAGCCCTAAATCCAAAGTACTTTGCAACTAGAGCAAAGAAATCAGCCTAGGGTAGGGGCATTCAAGCAAGCCAAACATTGTGGGTAGGGGGACTAATGGAATTTTTTTGAAGAAAATAATTTAAAAAGCTTCATTAGCACTCAAATGCAGAAAGACTTTTCTTGTTTATATTCCAAGACAATTATCTGAACCCATTTAATCACTCATAATTAATATATGAGATTATGTGACACATTATGGGCTGGAGTGTGTAGGTTACCTTGAATGCCATAATACCTTTTCAAGTTCAGCATTAATTTTTTAAAAAAATTTAGTGTGAAAATTTAAAGAAATTACAAGGGAAGGAATTTCTTTTCTAAATGGTGAAAACCTAGGATCTTCTTGCTTCAAGCCAATCCACCATGGCCAAGCAAGTATCCAATAATTGACAACATTTTTTTATCCTATAATTTGGTGGAACATCACCTCTCCTCATTTAAAAAAAATAAAGTAATAAAAAATGTTTAAAGTCATGAAAACTTCTCAAAGAACTTGGTTATATTTATTGCTGAAATTTCATAAATTATTATTTTTACTATTAAAATAAAATTTAGTAAATAAATAAATTATCTGACACCCAAGTGTCAAACCTGAATTTTGAAAAGGTACTATGGGTAGTTTAAATATTCATGCATTCGCCATAACTTATGCATTTTCAATAATTACCTAGTCTAAAACCTATTTCAAATTGACAAACCCTAACCCTACATAGGATTTGTCAACTATTTTTTTAAATTTCCATCAGTACTTTCACCAACTCCATTTTTCATCTTTGAATTTGGTTTTTTAACTCTTTTTATTAATTGTAACATGCCATAACTAGAGCATTCAACTACAATGGAATTTCAAGTGCCATAGCATTCAACAACAATGTAGCTTCACCAACTCCATTTTTCATCTTTGACTTTGGTTTCTCAACTCTTTTTATTAATTGTAACATGCCATCACTAGAGCATTCAACTACAATGGAATTTCAATTGCCATAGCATTCAACAACAATGTAGCTTCACCAACTCCATTTTTCATCTTTGACTTTGGTTTTTCAACTCTTTTTATTAATTGTAACATGCCATCACTAGAGCATTCAACTACAATGGAATTTCAATTGCCAAAGCATTCAACAACAACGTAGCTTCAATGCCTCATGATTTGTGCATAGTACAAGTTGAAATGTTTTTGTTTCCCTTTTGATTTTAGCCATAAAACTTGTTGTCACTCAAGACTTGTCACTAAAGAACATGAACATTAGAAGTTTAGTGAACCTTTTAGGGTTTATTGACCATAATTCAATCCTTTTAAGGATCAAGATTATAATGTCCATAATTTGTTGATATAAAATGTGACTATTGACAATTAAAAAAATAGGATTTAAGACTAATCACCATGGTGTTTGAAGCTTGATTTTTAAACAACCATATTACAACAATCAACTTCGAACTTGGATTCTTAATTTGATCTCGATTTTTTATGTTTAACATTCATGAGTTGCATCGGATGGCGATGATTTTGTAATCTTTCAATTCTTGAATTTTTAATCTCTATCCCAATTATATTTTTAGAGTTCAAACTTTGTTTGAAATTCAATCAAGTTTGAATGGCAAGTCTTGATCCATCATTTGACTCACAATATAAGGAATCATGTCCATACCAAGTTTCAATCCATTTATTTGTGGCTTGTGTCCAAATCAACCATTTTTTCAAATGTCATTTCAATTGTCCTTCACGGCATGTGCTAAAATGAAATTATAATCGCATATTCAAAATTATAAATTTGATTATGATTTGCAACTATTGTTAACGTGAATGAAAATGAAGATGAAAAATGTCCTCATATCATTCACAATTTTTGACTTTCAATAATAGATGATTTTTATTTTTTTTGACTAGTAATGTGATTCATAAGTGATTAGACAACATGTGGCATCTTGTTCAACTTGAATTACAACTATATATCATGGTTGCAAATGAACATTTATTAATGGCAAGATAATGCATGCAACATGTTATGTTAGCTTACGTAGCTTTAACAAGCCCTAAGTACCCTACTTGATCTAAACAACCTTTAAAGAATCCCTAGGTAGCCTAGGTATCCTATATAATCCCCTAAATAGGCCCATAGGTACCCTAATAAACCCCTTGGCCCTATTGCAAAACATGGTTTTTATGTTAGTCAAATGATGAGTATGTGGATTACAAAGTTCAATATATTAATTTGAAATGACTAATTTTGTCTAGTTTAAGTAATATGAAAACTTGGTATGTTTGTTATGACTAAGAAAACCTAGCCATCAAATCAAATCAAATCAAACATCATATTATGCATGTGGCAAATGTGGCACTCATGTCGAATTGTTCAAATTAATCCAAATATAACACATTGTGATTCTAGTGTTACTTTTGATGATGTTCTAACATCAAAATTGAAAAAAAAAATACAATGAATTATTTGAAACTCAATTGCTAAATAATAATAATAATAATAAATAAAATAAAAGTATATAGTAAGACTAGTTTTCTTCTTTTTAATTTGTGTTTTATAATGATCCTACTATCAAATAAGGTAGTTTATTTATTTTCTTTCTTTTGTTGTTTCATTATATCCCAAACCATGACACCTCCTATCATGGTCTTGGTACATTGGACAATTTTCAATGAATACAATCCAATGAGTTTTTTGAAATTTTAGTTAATATTAATGTTGCAATTGAAAATTCATTCAAATCAAATCTAACTTCAATATTTTTTGTTTTGGAAATTAAGTAACAAATTTAAATTAAATTTTTAATGGTGAAAATTAAATATCAAATTTGGGCTCATTAAAATTATATATCATTACATAATTAAATGTAATTATGAAATTAAAAGATAATGAAATGGTAAAATAATTTTTATTTATTTACTTCACACGTGGAATTAATTTCATTAAAATTAAAATATTATATCATAGTGATAAAAAAAAAATTACATTGAAATTTATGAAATTAATATTTTAAGTTAGTGTATGTGTACTAACATTTGAAATTAAATAAAATACAAGTAAAATGATCAATTATATGTAATTACTAGATTTTTTTTTATAAATTATATTGAGACTATCATGTGAAAATAAGAGTTTATGAAGAAATGGGAGGAAAGGACTAAAGAGAAGAGTGTGGAAATTTCAGGGAGATCGTGAAGTGGGAAACGCATCAATATGTCTAGAAGAGAGCTATAGAAAAAATCAGGTTGTGTGAATTTGTGTTGTGATGGAGACACTTCATAACATGTATGCTTTTTAAGAGGGTAAAGGACTTCTAGCAGTTTTAGGAGAGCAGAAAGGGCAGAGAGAAGAACATATATGAGAGGAGTTAATGAACGAAATTTGAGTGGTGGGAGGTATGGAAAATTCATTCTCTCTCATTGTAAGAGAAAAGATGTTGATGTTTCACAAGGGCCACCAAAAAAAAGGAAAAAGAGATGACATGCAGATCCCTGGTGCGATCAACACACCTCCAGTCCAAGGTGAAAATGCTCCTTCAAGCTCTAGACAAGGCACCCATGTGGTGCGTCCTCCTGATTTTATGATTGAACTTGTTTTGCACAACTCTTTTTCTTGGGTTTTTTTGAAGCTACATGTTGAAATTTGATACTAGTTTATGAGCTTCCTTGTAGAGTATCGATAATTTTGCTTGCTTGAATTGAATCAAGTTTATGGTATGACTAATTGGTCCATTTTGATTATAGCAAAAATTGTCCATTATATGTTATGTTTGAAAACTTGATTGAATTCTTTTTCTTTAAAAACTTTCAAAATCATGGTTTTGTACTAGTGTGGTAGCCTTTAGGTAGCCTACTAACCACTAGCTAAGTCCTTAAATACCATAAGTAATCTAGGTAGCAACTAAGTAGCCTTTAAGTAGCCTAAACAACCCATACATAACCCTTAGATCCTTAAGTAGTTTTAGTAACCCTTATGTAACTTATGCAATCCTTAGGTATGCTTTAGGTACCTTAGGCTACACCAAGGTAAGCCTTTTTGTAGCATACATAATTTAAGTTGAATAGGTCACTTAAGTAAGTAAAAATAAATATTAGAATGTAATTTCATTTTGTATTACATAAAAAAAAATTACAATGGTCAACATTTTGCCCCTTAATGTGGAGGTGATAGATTCAAATCCTTACTATTACAACCTATTTATCATAGTCAAGGCTAGGTAATTTAGGTGTTTATTGTAGGTCAAGGTGTTTAACTTAAACCTTTTAGGTTCCTTAGCCCATGTTTTTAACCTAGGCAACTTAGGTTAAGTAGCCAAGCCTAGGCCAACTTAAGTACGTTGTGTGATGCCATTCATTCAACATAGTGTTTGCCATTTGTCAACATTTAATGGTGAAAAACTTAAGCATCCTCACATTTTAGTTGTAGAATTAACCATAGATAACCATGCCACTACATATTTTTGTCATAAATGATTGTCACATAGGCTAAATGTCAAATGGATGAAAAATGTGTGTAAGTTACACATCGATGTAACTACCATTTCAATCTGGTGCCACGTGATGTGTTTTATTATTAAAAGTATACGTGACTTGTCTAAGGTGACTAGAAGAATTTGTAATCACACGTGGCATTTATGGCTAAAAATAATTGAAAAATCATTTTCAATTATATTGTAAAGTTAATAAATTATTGATAATTTATATGTAAACTCCTTGTAGTGTTCCAAGTTCATTCAATCATTAATGTCATTGGAAAAGTGAATTCCTAATTTTTTCTAAAAGACCTAGATGCACTTTTGGTGAAGACTTTAATGCTCAGTGCTTCACATTTGCATTTTTTTTAATCAACTTCACTTTTGAAGTTTTGCTTTTCATGTTGAACTTTGATTGGTTAGAATTAGAATTGTGGTACATTTAAGTTATTCAACTTGCCATTTGAAGTTTTGTCATTGGTGATGAATTTGGTTAAGGTTATGGTTTTGATGTTGAATTCGGTTAAGGTTTGTGTTGAATTTTTTTTATTGTTGGTACATTTTTTGCCATGGCACCACCTTTAATTGCCCCTAGAAATTTTTAACACAAGTTTTTCTTCTTTGACCATGTCCTTATCAACCTTTTTTACATTGCAAGTATTAGCCAAAATTTTAATCTTGGTGTTGTCAAACCATTTCAAGTAGAACTAGATTTAACAAATAGCAAGAAGAGGAAAAAAATGTATGGAATGAATTGTTGTTTCCAAGATTCATGGGTTAAGAAATTTTTATGTGCAAAATATGTTGTGTGCATTAACATAAATGTTATATATGTCAAGTGTAAAGTCTACATTATCTTTGAAGGATGAAATGAACTTTTGGTGGCCTAGTTGGACTTTTAATGGAAACATGTTGGTTGAAGGGTTTTCATGTTTTGAAGGGTTAGATTTAATGTTATTGCTTTGATGAAGACCTAACAAACACTTTGGGATCCATTACACGGTGCATAAAATGAACATTGTAGTGCAAAGCAAGTCTTCCATCCAATGGTTTCCAAATTGGAAGATCTCCTTCAATTACTATATGGGTACTTTTCTAGCTCTTGAAAATGCCATTTTGAATTCACAAAACTTGTTGGAATTTTGGAAACAAAGAAATGAAAGTTTTTCAAAATGTGAAAATGAGGTGGATTAACATGTTGACACTTTTGAATTAGTAGGTTGGGAAAGAATACAAGACTTTAATTGCTAAATGGCAACAAATAATGGGTTTGTGAAGGTAGTGAAGGCCAATCATGGGCGTTTCATGCATTTTGCCTATGTTGCAATCTTTCAATACATTGATAATATTTGCACAAATGAGGATGTTTTGGTGTGTGTGACATTATAGTTGTTAACATTTGTCAAGTTGATTTGTACAAAATGTATAATTATTCAATTATTTCATTCCAATGTAAGAACTTTTTTGAGTTCACAAATGTTGTAAACATATCTTGTAGGGTTATTTAGGATTGGGTGACTAACCTAAATGATGGCCTAGAGCACTAAGATTTTTTCATTATTAAATAGTCCCACATGGTCCATTCTATTTATTTGAATGCATTTTGCACTAACATAGGAGGGTTTTGATCCAACTATAAAAGTTGTCAAAATTGAATGCACTACCACCTCTTATTTATTACTCTTTGAATTGAAGTGTAAGTTTTTTTATCATGAGTTGATGAATGCTCTTGTGATTATTTACCCACAATATTAGTTACAACCATATTGTAAATCCACCATTGTAAATGATTTGACCTCAATCAAATGACATTACTATACATCCAAAGAATTTGGTATTTACAACAATTTATAAACTATTTTCAAAGGAAACTTTGGATTTGTAGAGTGTTCATTTCAAGCTAACCATGGAGAATCGTGTTTTTAAGGCCATGACAAAACATTGAGATGAAAATCTAATGATTAATTCATAGTGTTAAATTCTCACAAACAATTTGCTAGTTGTTGGACTCTTTAAGTTCATGAAACTTGTTGAATTAATCATTGTTCAAGTTGCGCATAAGATGAAAGAACATTTTTCATTGACTTTTATTAAGTTCAAGCTATAAAACTAGTTGGTAGGGCATTTACATATTGCCATTTACATGTTTGTTCAAAACTTTTTCATTAAAGAAATTTTTCTTTTCCATTGCACTATTATAGATTGGAATGATGTAGACAAAGTTAGTATAGGAGTGAATTCATGAACATTGGGCTTGGAGTTTGGACCTTGGTTGCAAGGTTGAAAGAGTTAAGCGTCATTACATTTCCCATTGCACAATCATTTTTTGTTTGGGTATGTTATAGTACTAACATTGTCAATTGTTACAAGGATTTTGTATTGCATTGGGTAGGGTCCTTCTGACTAAGGTTCAAATCCCTCGCAAGGTGTTTAGAATTTGAAATTCCTAGCTTTTGAACTCTACTTACAATTGTCACATGTTGCCAAATTTCATATCATAGTTGTTTGTTGGAAGCCAAAAAACCAAACAACTCCTTCTCTTATAAACAAAGATGTTCAAATAAAAATCACATATTTTGGTTAAAGCTTAAAGGGTGGTTTACACTTGAGGCCATGGCTCTATGAAACCTCATGATACCTTACTTTTTTGGATGTTATTATGGCAAAGCCTAAAACCCACAACTCAAGGGCCTTTGTTGGAAGTCTATATTCAAATTGCACAAAAAGAAAAGGGCCATAGCCAAATATAATTGATTTTGTTCTGATTTTTTGGTTTGCACACAATAAAACATTCTCTTACATTTCTGTGTAATATTATGCACTTCATCCACATGTAGAATTTCATGTCAATTTTTCATCCACCACCATTTGCTTGGGTTGGCCTTGAACTACTTTTAATGTAAACCCAAAGCCAAAGCCCATGGGATTGTGGACCAATGACCAATTTTCAATTTTCAACGAGCAACCATAAAAACATTTAGCCAAATTTGGCTATAAACCACATAGGAAAGTTTTTTTTAAATCAAACATCCTTCTTTATGTTTTACTTGAATGAAGTGTATAAATCTGATGATTTTTCTTAATGTTTTCGAATTCTGGCTATTAAAAAAACTGGAAAAGCACACCATTTTCGAATTTTTATTTTTAATTTCAAGGTTTGTGGAAATTTCCCAAGTAAAAAAAAGGGCTGATTCAACAACCCACCTTCAGAAATGCCAAGTCACCGAAAGTGCGATCGAATCGCCCCATTCACACGAGCGAGTCTGGATTGACGTTCGTTATCATCTGGAACCCGATGATCTCACCACGTAAGCCCTAGGGTAAGATCCTACGGCGATGGAATTTTCCCAAGTTAGGGCAGGGGATGAACAACGGTAGCAGGGTCTGTGCATCGCGCCTCTCCTCCTCACTCGCCGCTTCTCAGCAGTCTGCAGCATGGCGGCTCCTGCGTACAAATATCGCGCCCGCGTTAAGTATCATGTGAGTACCATTCCCTTCTTCACCTTCTCAGCATCCTTCCGACGTATTTTCATGTTATCCTATGGTTTTTTTTGTTCTTCATTTTTGAATTCTAGCGTATGTACTGATCGGCTCCACGAGAGGAAAGAAAAGCCAAACATTGACGGTTTTTGTCTATGATCTTAACATTGACGTGCCCTGCAACAGTTTGATTGCGGACTTCTGTAAGCTTGCGTTTTCTGAAGTTTTGTGTACTCTCATTGCTCTTTCTTTTTCAATGTGTCAGTGGCGAGCGTTTTAGGGTTTATCATATAAAGGAGTGGTTGTTCTCTTTGTTTTCTTGAGAGGTCTGTTCGAATCGGTAGATGGTGTTCTTCTTTTTGTTTTTTATCGGAAAAGTTACTTTATTGGTGTTTTCTTTTCTTTTTATATCTTTAAACTGGAGTAAGGGCTCCGTGCTTTGAATTTGGTGTTTTCTAAGGGCCATTGCGGCTTTGCACTTTGGAGGCTCTTGGACTGGCATCCTGGCTTATTATAAAGCATTATTAGTCTTGCGACGGGTACACTGTACTGGTTTTCCTACTTTTCCTGAAGACTCACTTGTAGGGTTTAGTGCGCCCTAGGGTCTATAGTGGGACGCAACCTTGCACTAGCAGTCTGCAAATATGGCGGTTGTTGGCGAAGAGTACGTGGGCGGGGTTGAGGCATTTGCCTTCCAAGTGGGGGTAGTTCAGCTGTTCGGTGTCATCAGCAGCAGCTTTTGCTTCAACAAGGAGATTTTGTTTGAGAGAGCTGGTTTCAAATGGCCCGAATGTGGTTTACACATCTGAATTCTATTGTTATCCTCCTGCAGTGAGGGGTTAGGATCTAATAATCATACTTTTGAAGCCACACATACCTGAAATTAAGAACTGTTCTTTGAGACTGTCCGTGGCTTCAAAGTATTGGAGGCTTCAGTGGTTTCTACTCTGGTTATGTGATTCTGGAAAGAGTGTATTTATATATGCATATCATAATATGAAGAGTAGTTTATGTGATGAGTCTGAGGCTGATTTTTTTTCACTGTTTGGAGAGATACAGTTAGTTCATAAGACCTTATCGTTTCGTTGGATGTAAATCTCCTTATGCAAGAGTGGAATTTTCTTTATACAGTGTGTCGAACTGGTGTGTTTCAACAGTACTTTGTTCCTGATATGTTGTGCATTTTTTGTAAAACCTGATTTTATGTTTTTCTTATTCGGAATGCAAATTGCCATTGTTGTCTTGAGGACAAATAGCATTTTTATATACGATTCAGAAAGTTGCTTCATCATAGGAGCCAAAGATATGTGGTAGAGGGGATAATTTGATGGTTAGTTGTGCTGGAGCAGCTGTGATGAAAATATATTGCAGCATAGTCTGAATTGTCACGGCAATTATGACATTCAGTGTAGTCAAATTCTGAGCTGTGGGGACCAAAACCTCATTGAATTTTCTTGTAACCTCACTTACCTTTGTAGTCTTGTCTTGGAAGGTCTTTTCCAGATGTAGGTGATTTCAGTTGGTAAGTTCATCAATTGTTGCATTTTCTCTCCCCATCATATCTCTCTGGTTCTCTTGCTTATTGAGAAAATGATTTTTCTGATGAAGATTGTTGCTTTGCCAGCTGATGAGCTGGGTTGAGTAACTCAAAGAGTAGCAGCTGGATGAAAGAAGAGTGTGCTGCCTTCTTCAAGAGCTTGTCTAGCAACTGGTAAGGCACTTTCTTAAACTTGCCATTTATTCAAGTTATTTCTGGAAATTATGATTGGTTTTTGGTGGTTTTTGGTATATGCTTGAGACTTATCTCCCCATGGGTTCCAAACTGGCCCAGAAACTTAGAATGTCCATGTACATGTCTGCTTATGGATGCTAAATAATCCTGCAATGTTGTCCCCTTGAAAGACCTGGTGATCCTATTTCTTTGTATGCCAATAGGTTTAGATTCAAGGGATGCAAATGATGTGAAAAAGAATAGGGACAGCTTATTCCCTATTGGGATGCAGACATATTCTATGGGAATCTCTCTGATGCACTCTTACAGTCCAGCTTGTCACATTTGTCAAGTAATAGTTACTTACAGGAAAATGGTAGCATGTTTCCAAATTTGTGAACATGCTAGCAATGTGATGACACTGTGTTGTGATGAGATGCTTCTAACTAGAGCATGCAAATAATGTGAAGAATAGGGATATCTTATTCCTTAATGGGATGTGGACATATGCTATGGGAATGTCTCTTGTGCACTCTGACTTGTCACATTAGTTGAGCAATATTTACTGCAAGGAAAACATAGCATATGCCTGAATTTGTTGACATATTATGGACATAGTGAGTGTCTGTTGTGACTCAACTTTCTATGTTATGGTCTTGTGCCATCATGATGGGAGGTAGTTGTGATGTTGTAGGATGAGAGGCTTCAGGTGTGCATGCAAATGATGTGAAAAAGAATAGGGACATCTTATTCCCTACTGGGATGCAGACTTATTCTATGGGAATCTCTCTGATGCATTAAACTGGCAGCTATGTCACAGTATTTTAGGTGATGATTACTGCAACGATTTGCTAGCATGTGTCCAAATTTGTTGACATATCAAGGATGTAATGGCTGTCTTGTGATAAGTTGATGCAACTTTCTTTGTTATGGTCTAGTGTCATTGTGATGAGAGGCTTCTAGTGGAGGCTTGCAAATGATGTGAAAAAGAATAGGGACATCTTATTTCCTAACTGGGATGCAGACATGTTCTATGGGAATCTCTGATGCATACTTGAGGCTTGTCAAACTGATAGACTTCTCTGCCTGGTTTGTCATAATGGGCAATGCAGTTTCTGTTAGAAAAAGATAATTCTCTCTCATTGCAGAAGGATATCACCCCCTTCTCTAATAGTTGGCAACAAGTTGATTGCAGTTCAGTAACAAGACTGGACTTCATGTTCTTATGTTTCAGAAGTCAAACAACAAAGTTTGGGAGGACTTTGCTTCTTTGAAGAAGTATGCAACTGCATCAAGAGTGCCAACATTAGCACTCTAGATATTTTTTGGCATAAAAGCTATGGCAACACAATAATGTGCACAGGTATGGCATTCTCTTAATCCACAATCTTTCATCTGAACCTCCAATCCATGTGAAGAAGTTTGAATTAGGTTCATAGTGAAAAAAGTTGTTGAAGATTTCAGCAAACAAGGGCTGAGGGCAGATCAATCAAGAATGTGAAAGGGAAAAAATCCCCACTGTCTCTTATGAAAGCCCTCAAATATTCTTGATGGAGAAATGCTGAATTTGAACTGAATTTGTTTAGATTAAATGGGCTTCCTGGTAGTCTGATGCTTTTGTTAACTGTTAATGAATGTTACACTTTTCTTTTCTCCAAATGTCCTTTGTAGGTGGGTGCTGGAAGAAGAGGCAGGCAAGTTTTTCTGTAGTTGCACAGCTATCAACTGTACCAACTAAGCCTGTACAATCACTGCTGTCATTGCCCTAGTTGAAAGTTATCACTGTTGTTAGTGCCATTGTTGAAAGCTATCACAATTTGTAGTTTATGATCTTCCCTCTGTAATGGTGGAGGGTATTGACAGCAATACCTTCCCCTTTGTAACAAGTGCTGCAATTTTGTGGTTCACATCACCTTTGCTTTCTTCCTAGGGTACTTACATGTAAGCTCCCTGCTACGGGAGGGAGTGGGGAATGGCACCAGGTGCAGATACCCTCAAAATTTCACTAAGAATCTCTTGGAGAATGTTGTGTACAATTTGCACATTATTTCTCGTCAATTCCATGGCTGATTTCTGTTGATCTTATTGACTAAAGATTGATAAAGTAAAATTTTGTGCATGTTTTGTGAGTTAGCCTTTCACAATTCTCTTATATGTAAATGATCTGAAGTTGAAAAAAGCCACCATGATATTTTAAATGGTGCACAATTTAACATTAATGTATGAGAAAATGTTCTGAGTTTGACAGTTGCAATAATCTTGGGCTTCATCACAGAAATGAAAAAATCAAATTTGTTAATGAACTTCCGCGCAAATAGAAAGCTATTTTTCTGTCTGTACGATTTCACAATCATGCATGATAGCAACAACGTTTTATTGTGTTTCTTTTCATGGAGAAGCCTGTCATTTTTTCCATCAAAACAAGATAAATACCTAAGCATTTGGTTGGCGGCCCAATCTTGGAAAACAATTATCGAAAAAGTTGAAATTAAGCGCAGCACGAACAATGAAAAGTCATTGTAAGCACAGTTCGCATCCAAAAATGAAAGTCTACCTCCTACCCCCAATCTTGTGAGGTAGATGATAATCACGGTTGCATGGATTGAAAAGACAAGCACTAAAATTAGATGTGACAAAGCTTATGCTTGAAGCAGCAATTTCATTTTGAGGATCATAAAGAGGGGGGGATAAGGTGGAGAAAATTTCAATAGGAACCAAAATCCATGACAAGCATTTCAAGCTCTAGTTCCAAAATGAAAATTCCTTTGGATATTCCATTAAAAATCGTTACTCCATGTTGGCAACCACAGATTAGTTGTAGAGCTCTGTGGGTTACCATAGCAAATCCTTGGTTGTGTCATACAAGGCCAAAACGGTTTACAGAAAATGAAATCTCACTAGCCTCTAAGACTGTTGCAGATAAAGCCCAGCCTGGAGTTGACCAGTTGGAGATCACCAATCCAAATCTTCTGGTAGTGAATGGGGTGGTTCTTGCGCACACTTTGCACAGTTACCTAAAATGGTTCCAGCATGTCAAAGCTTCAAAACTGACAGGCTGAGTCTAAAAGCATTACTAACAAGCCTCTTCTCTTTGTAAGAGATCTTTGAGATCCTTGGCTTTCTGCTCAGGGAGAAAATTCAGCTGAGATCTGGTGGAGATGCTTTGCTCATGGTTCATTATGAGCTGCCTGATGGAAACTTGATGACAGCACCCATGTCTGACTGAGATTAGGGTCTACTACTGACCTCAAGAGCTCTGACAAGTTAAGGAGCAATGTTCCAAATGGGTCCAATACTACTGTGGCTTAAGTAAATCAATGAGCATTTCTCATCATGAAGAGAAGAGGGAAGGATCTGCAAAGACCCATCACACAAACTGTAGAGTAAACCTGCGTCTTTGGTGACAAAACAAATGATATCGTCTTGCAAAAAACAACTGGAAACATAAGGGGCAGAGAACAACTCTTCGGAAACTTGCTCTCTCTGTAACTCCAACATCTGATTCCATTGCCTTGTTTTGAGCTCCAGTTTGTAGAGAACAATTCTTCGAGATCTTGCTTCATCGTAAGCCTCTTGAGCTCCAATGACCCAGAGATGATCTCTGTGCTCCATAAGACAAGGCGGAAACCACGGACTGCGGATACCTTCAGGAAGCTCAAAGGGAGTTCCAATCCATGCCCCAATCTGCACATGGAAGGTCATAACATAGCGCCATTCGTTGTCTAGACAATACAAGATCCCATTCACAACTTGCGAAGTTGTGCCACGACCTCTCAAAGACTGCGAGTTGATGGCAACACTACCTTTCAGCGACACTCCTAGTGGAGGGGGAGGACTGCGCTTCCTTCTCCACAGATTGGATCTGGAATCGTACACTTCTAGTCTAAAGTTTCGTATCCTGTGTCCCAGATGAGCATTGTCATTGCATCCGATAATGATCTTGTAAGACAATCTGTCAGTGTCCACCAGCAAATGAGCAAGAATCCACGTAGTGTATGTCGGTTTGAAGGATTCTAAAAGAGGAAGTCGTCGCAGTTCCATCGTCAGGAAATTGCACACCAGCAAGAACTCTCTGCTGGCAAAACAGAAAAGGCCGAACGCCCCTGCTACAGGAGGGAACGACGCTTCTTGAAGAAGAGGAACGGAGGACAATAACAAAGAGAATCTTCTCTCCCACTTCCTTGACGCAACATTGTAAGAGAACACTAACCTTTCATCTGGCTCCCATAAGAGCAGAAGAGACCAATGATGTTCTAGTGCTGGACACCTTAAGCTGAAATGTTTCCGAAGCTGGAAAAAGTCGCTATTCTGTACCAGAGCGTGCCAGTTTCTGCAGACTGTGCGAGCTTTTGCGATGCTGACCAGAGACAAACTCGTGAACACTTTCTTTAACAAATCTTCGGGCAGTTTGCTCCATCTTTCTCCATCCATCCCATTCTACAAAACATGTACGATTCTTCTTCTTCTCCTCACAACAAGCTGTAAAAGAAGCGATCTCAATATCAGAGGCTGCTGCGTGGTGGCGTAAGAATACGCAAACCTTGCAAAGTCCCGTCTGGCAATAGTTGTCGGCATCAGGGAGCTCCGCAGATCCAAAAGGATGCTAGAATTACGGACAATTGTACCGAAGCCTTCATCTCATTCCAGCATTCAGCGCCGCCGTTCATCAACTATTCTGCGCCTTGCTCCACAGTTTGGAACGCTCAACAGCTTTGCCTCGATCAAGCCAGTGCTCGATTCTTTGCGAAAGATGGCTTAGAAAGGACAGAGATAGTGAAGATCGCGTCACCGGAAAGCATTGCAAAATTAGCAAGAAGACGATTATTCAACTCCAGAAAGGACGTGACGTTCTGGACTAAACGTTGTGCAGTGCGGACAGGCAGCAGGCTTGCAAAAGGATTGCAAGCATGATGAAGCTTCTGAGTGTTCCGTCAGAGAATGATTGTTTCCCATTCTGCGAAGAAAGAATTTCAAAGATCTGCAATCGCAGTGCATCCTGCACACTTGAAAGACAATCTTGAACCTGTTTTCTTGTCTTGCATGGATCCATCGCACAAGCCTTACTTCCACGGGAAAAAAAAAACATTCAGGCCTGCAGGGGAAGAACAATGCGACGCTTGAAGGGACTTATGTCACATGTACTTCAAGCTCTCTTCAGCTCTTGTTATCAAATTTGGCCAAGACATGGCAAGTAGCAGCATGCGTCAAACAAAGCAAGCAGAATTGATCTTGAACCTGCAATCTTGTCTTGCATGAATCTATCGCACAAGATTTACTTCCATAGAAAACAACAAGATGCGATCCTCACTCAGGCAGGCAGGGGAAGAAAATGCGACGCTTCCAGGGACTTATCTCACATGTACTTCAAGCTTTCCTCAAGTCTTGTTGTCAAATATTGCACCACCATTGTAACTCTCAAATTCTTAGTGGCACCACAAGATTCCAAGGGTTTTGGACTCCAATGGCAACTAATGTTCCTCCCTTCCTAACTTTTGTGCTCCAAATTTGTTGTGCAAGCGTTTGCTCTCCCTAAACTCTCCTATTGTTTATAGTGTTTAGGAGAGATTAATCATTAGCTTCCATGAATTTTCACCCCTTACCCCGCTCCATCATGGTCATCTACTTTGAATTTCATGCTCTTCCTTTTCTTGAATAGAACTTTTAATGACACTTCTTCATGCATTGTGTTGTGCAAGTGATGGCACTCTTACAATGGTGATTTTTGTGATGCTACAAGTGATCAACGTTTCAATGGTCTTTGAACATCATTTGTCCTCTTGTGTTTCAATTGTTTTGGTGTGTCCTTTGTTGCTCCATAGAACCTATCTTGCCCCCTTCTTGTTGATCATCATTGTCCTCTTGTGTTTCTTTTATATTATGTTCAAATTTTAGCTTTACAAAACCCAACTCCCCCCCTTTCTAGGTCATTCATCATCCTCTTGTGTTTCTTCCATATTTGGTGCTCTTCTTATGGCTTTTAGAATCCACTCCCCAAGCACCTTCAAGATAGTCATCATTTTTTTGTATTTTAATCATCTCTTGGTTGTCTTTTGTGCTCTATGGACAACCCTCACATGTGCAATGTTGATCATCCTTTTCAATTTGGGTTGTCCATTGCAACCCATTTGCCCTATTCCTCTTGGTTTGCTAATCCATTCCCTCACCTTATTTTTCTTAGTCAATCCATTGCAATCCATTAGTCTTGGTCTTCTTGTATGTAGATCCCCACTCCCTCATCTTGTTTGTCTTGGTTTTTGGAGCTCATACTCCTTGTCTTGTTCATCTTGTTTTTTGGAATTTGAGCCTTTATCATGCTTGTCTTCTTTTCCCTTGCATCTTTGCCCCCCCCCCAAAAATATTGTAGTCATTTATTTTAAGTAGGTTTGTCATAGGCTTGCTATCGTGACATGTAGTGTCGTGACGTTCAGTGTTATAAGGGTGTAAATCCATAGTAAATTCTATTGAACAAAAAGACTAAAATTAGTCCAAGGTAGAAATTAATCAACCAAAAAGAGATGCACGCACATATATATACAATGCACAAGAGGAGGCTGAGATGAAATTCTCATGTATCCCCACCCCTAGACCTAAGCCGGGAAAAGCATGGCATGGTCTAAGTAGGAATCAAGGTGTTGCAGGAAAATATGATGAATAGTACCAAAGGCCGATGGGAATTTGAGTGAGCTTCAGCTTGAGGCAAAATATATGATATCCACCATTATAATTATTGCAAAACAACATTTAATTAGCATCGTCTATCTCTGACGTACCTAACATGGATAGTTAAATGAAGGAATCTAAGTCGATGTGATGATGGTAGGATCTAAATTCGGTAGATGGCAAGGCGCATAGTTTTTAGAGTGATCCCAAATTGTGCCTTCGTCAGCTTCTTGCAACTCCAACACACCTAAAGGCCTGATCGCCTTAATCCTCAAGATAATGCAAACGGAAGAAGTGTCTAGAATATCATTAGGTTGCTGCTAGAAATACACAAAGTCACTAGCATCAAATTGTCTCACCTTAGGTTTGTAACTGCCACCTCGTGTGTGTACATACCATACGGTGTCTAGATGTTGTGCAATGGACAAGTTTTCCATGGCCATGGGCATAACCCTCCTAAATAGAGAAGCCCTTTCTACGATGACCCTAGCTTAAGTGGATGGGGAGTCCAAGTCCACAACTTGGTCCATTTGAGTAATATTGGAAGAGGATGGAATAGGATGTCTCCCAAAAAGTAGAAAGTAAGGAGAGAAATGAAACAAAGAGGTGTGTTTAGACATCCTATAACCCATGGTGATGTAATGTAGGGCCAAGTCCCAATCCTCTTTATTCCTAGTGAGACAAATCTTTCGAAGTCCCTTCTTACATGTTTGAACCATCCTCTCTACAAGGCCATAACTTTGGGGATGATCCTTTAAAGTCCAACAATGGTCAATGAGAGCATGATTAAGTAGGTCTTGGAATTTTCCTCTGAATTTTAATCCTTGATTAGTAAGGCACCCAGCATAAGCCCCAAACCTATTTAAGACTTGTTGTAAAAAAACTTGGCTACTGTTATATGATGACTTGTTTAGTAGCGCAACAAGTTCGACCCACTTTGAAAAATGCTCAATCATAATCATGATGTAAACATTACTGCTGGAAGTCTATGGTAATTCTCTAGCTAAATCACATGACCAACAATAGAACATGCCTTGAATAGGAAGTGGAGAAAGCATGAGTTGTCAAAAGGAGAAGGAAGTTTTCACTCTATCACATTGTTCACACCTAGCAATGACATCTTAAACTTGAACATACATACCTTTCCAATGGTAGTGAGGAATGAGAAGGCTATAAGTATGCTTAACTCTAAAATGTCCAAGCTCCGAGTGTACTTTTTGAAAAAGACCAGGTCGTTCTTGTGGTGGAGGAACCATTCTGTCACCTTGTGGTAAACATCAGATGAAGTGATTGTTTCTCCATGAGTAGCGTTTGGACTGCTGTTATATGCGATCTCAATGACTTGATGTAATTTGGGGAAGGTATTCCCCATGTTGAAAAAACTTCAAAGTGTTTAAGTCCTCCCATATATCCATGATGGAATGTTCAACCAAGTTACATTGCAATAGTGCGAAATAACTATATGCATAAGATACATGTATTGTTAAAATCTGATTAAAGTCTTGCTTGGCTTTTGAGAAATCTTCAAAGGAAGTGAGGGGTCTCTGCGACATGGTATCCTCATTTTGATGTTTGATACCAGGTAGGTGAATAACCTTGAATTCATAGTTTTGAAGTATAAGCGCCCAACAAATTAACTTATTAATAAGCTTGTCGTTGGTCATCAACCATTCGATAGGTTGATGGTCAATATACAAAGTGAATTTAGTGTCATAAAAATAGGGCCTGAAATGTATGACAACCCATACAACAGCAAGACACTCCCCTTCGTATGAAGAGTAATTACTCTCAACCTTGTTGTTACTTCGGAATGCATAAGTGATAACATATTCCTTGCTTTCCTCATCAAGTTGGCCAATAATAACACTAATACCAAAAGCACTCCAGTTAGTGTGTAGAATCAAGACCTTGATAAAATTAGGTCTTGTTAAAATGGGGAATTTTAAAGTTTTTCCTTGAGTGTGTTAAAAGCTTCTTGAGCCTCTTCACTCCATGTCCAAGCAACATCCTTCTTTAACATTGCATAGAGAAGAGAGCAATAGTACTTAAGTCTTGGACATAAATCCTATGGTAATTACATAGTCCAATGAAACTCCTCAAAGTGTGAACATCAGTAGGATTGGGCATTTCCAAAATGGCTATTACTTGGGCCTTATGAGCCATAATACCATTTGGCAAAAGGTAGACTATTGACGTGATAGCAAACTCACACTTTTTAGGATGGATCTTCATATTGACTTCGTGGAACCTCTTGAATAACTCCTCAAGATGAGCCAAATGTTACAGGAGTCTCTTGCTATGCATTAGGACGTCATCTATGTAGCATTTCAAGAAATCTGCCCCTTCGAGAACCTAGTCCATGACTCGTTGAAAAAAGACAAGTGCATTCTTTAATCCAAAAGGCATCACAAGCCATTCCCACAACTTGTTGTTTCCATGGGATGCCGTTTTTTTGCGATCCTTCGTAACAAACATAATCCGATTAAAACTTTGCCTCAAATCCACAATTGCAAAGATGTTTGAGTCTCCAATGTTATCAAACAGTTCTTCAAGGATGGGCATGGGGTACATGTCTTGAGGTGTAACCAGGTTCAAAGGCCTATAATCACTACACATCCTTTTCTCAGTCCATAATCCAGCTGAATCTTTCTTTGCTAGCATTACTATAGCGACTATGAAATCAGGACTTCGTGGGTGAATGAGACCAGGCTCATGGAGCTTTTTGCATCTTTCATCTACCAGTCCCCATTCATGTTTGCTCAACCCATGCCTCCTCTGATAAATGGGTGTCTGATAGATGGGTGTCTCATTTGTAAGGTCTATAGAGAATTGCATGGTCTTACACCTACCTAAGTCTTTCATTGAGAATGTGAACACATTCTCATACTTAATTAACAAGTCTATGACCTGATTTCTCCCCTTCTTGGTGAGTTGGTACCCCATAACAAAAGGGTAGTTGGAAACATATGGAACGGAATTGGAAAGTGTGTTTGAAAAACTTGGTGTATTAGTTCTCCATTATCTAACTGCGTAAATTCGTAAAAGGTTGTAATTGTTTTTCTAAAAGTTGATGTACCTCTAGGTGTATCAGAAACAAATTGAGTTAAATTACATGGTACCTCCTCCCCCCAACACTAAAAGTGAAATGTAAAGTGTATTTAATTGAAGTGCCATGTAGTCGCATCATCAGAACTACAAGCTGATCGAATCAATGCTAGTGTTGTGTACATTCAAAAGAGTACACAGGTTACCAACAACCATGCAAAGGAGTTTAGGTCCATGCCTCTCCCCAGTAGAGTATTACGCTATAATCTAGTCACCTTGGTGTGACTAATAGTGCCAATTTGGAACCCCATAGCCCATTCTCTTTGAAAACTAAACAATAGTGCACTCACAACCTTTTACGCCACTTCACGCATTTGAAGTTGGCACTCCATGAGTTGATCAATGGAAAATTATGTGTTTTCCTGATGTACATGTACTCTTGGGACACAAGAATTTGATGCCCTAACAGTCATGGTGTAGTAGTCTCCTCCCCTCTCACCAACAAGGTGCGTTCTTCTTCCATGTTGAAAGGACGAATTTTTTTTGGCATAACTACTTGAACTTTTCTAACCCTGGTAGTATGACTTAAATCAGATGCGAGTCCATCAGTTTGAATTACTTACCTAATGGCAGAAACTCTAGGTGCCACATTAGCCTTTTGTGCCGTGAAGTAGGAAGGGCAAAAAGAAGTGGCAATTTTTTGTGTGAAACTGGAATTGTGTGCACTGGAAAAAACATACTCCCTAACCATGGCATCATCTGAAAGGCCATAAAACAACCTAAAAGGTCTTTCCCATGATCCTAAACCCTATATAGGTTGGGCATGACTAGTTGGTCGGGAAGACTTACTTTTTAAATTAGCAAATTAGGCCTCAATGATTCGAATTCATGTTGCAAAGTTTGAACTTGAATGACATGGGCTTGAAGCACCTCCCTCTTGTTAGCATTGTGTTCCTTCTTCTTAACATTCTTACAGGAATTACCCTTGGTGGGGAAAGCCTGAGTGGAAGGTTGAAGTGCCTTGGCTTTGGTTAAGGGGCAATGGAAGATGCTAGTAATCAAAATTACTTCTATTTTGGGAACTTGGCAAAATAAACAACTTCCTGATGTCCCTCTTTCTCACAATAATCACAAAAGAGATCCTTGGAAGGAGTGTTGCACTCACTAGCTTTATGGGCAGAATTGCCATAGTAATAATTGCAAGAACGTAGGATGGGTGCAGTCAAATGCACCGCTTTAACCCTTGAAGAAAAATGTGATGATCTGGTTGGCGTTACTAGTGGAGGCTAAAGCCTTGAACGTGATGGAGGCCTCATAATACTAGCTTCATAATGTGCATGAACTAGTTCTAACTTTTCAAAAATGTTGTACACATCCAGCAAAATGTACAAAATTCCAAATTCTGCAAAAACCCATTGTAAAACCTATGCATGGAGTGTCGGAGTACTTTCCAACGAACGGAGATACTAATGGGTAACTTCCATGATGCTCTGAGTATCCTCTTTAAGCTTGAAAAACCTCGTGTAGAACATCTTAAGGGTTTCATCTTTTTGCCGAGATAAGGTGGTGAGTTCGAATTTTTTTTCAAAACTTTGGACTAGAAATTCTAGCTCAAGAATTTAAAAAAATTCCCCCATTGGATCAGTAAAAGTTGGTGCATCAATGGTCGGAGGAATGTTTGTGATAAGAATAATGAGTTATTGAAGAAATTTTTTTATTGAAATAGGTACCGAATTTGGATTATTTGGCACATTCCCATGATGTGCAATGGTAGCTTGTAATGCAACTTAAGAGGCAGTGGCAATGGTTGTGGCATAAATTGGATTGGGGATTTGGGTGACGCCCAAAATCTTCGAAGAATGTTGCTCATAGACATCCAATGCCTCATAATGCACATAATGAGCCAATTGTTTGAATGCGAATGTGACGCACCCCCAAGCCCCTTGATGGACTCAACTGTGAGCCCAAAGAAGAAAACAACAGCACTTCGGGGGTAGAGGGGCATGCTGAAGCTCCAGGATGAGGATTAAGAAGATTGACAAGCAACTTAATTACTCACATGGACCTGTACAAACCAAACAATAAGTTGGTTAGTGCGTAGTTGGAACACTTTCAGTGCACAGACGAACCATGGGTAAACATGGACTCACAAAACTCACCACGACCCAGACTTGAGGGAAGCCACCACCTTCCCCCTTATAGTATACTTTGTGCTTGGCCACAGGGCCAACACCCAAATGTCATTTTATCCCAAGACTCTGAAATGGGAGTCTCGAAATTCCCAAAATTGGGACTCCTACGACTTTTAGGGCCCATAACTTTGTGTGTAAACCTCCGATTGAGGTGAGGTTATAACAAAGTTGTAGTCCTCGTTGAAATTTTTTCAATGGTATGTGGCATGCCACCTAAAAGTAAGGAAATCGGGATGATTCTTGACTTTTAGTGGTTGGGAGTCAAATTGCCAATTTGACTCCCCGCCTTTTTTTTGGCCATAACTTGTGTTTTAAGTACTCAAATGGGTCATGCAAACCCATTTTAGACATTTAAGTTCTAAAAGATTTGTAATGATATAAGGAAATTTTCAATCCAATGAATTTTGACCCCTGTAATCGCCTTCTGAAGATCAGGAGTCCATTGGGATTCCAACTCTCAAAACAAGAGTTCATTTAGGAGTTCATTTGAGAGTTTGGGGGTTCATTCCCTCCCACTCTCTTGCATTCCCAGGAGCATGAAATGTGACCCTCGAATTCACTCTTGGCCCACACCTTTGCAAGCCCTTGCCTTGGTCGCGAGCCCAAGATTAAAGTTGCAACAAAATGCTTCGGTGTAATTAACGTCATACTTGAGCTCCAATTCACAAACCATAATTGAGAAAGTTGCCTTGAATTCCCTTAAAGAAATGGTACCTTGCTTTCCACTGAACTTCTTAATTCTCCAAGAAAAATTATTAACCTCCATGGTGTACATGGGTGTAGAGGCCACAACTTGCATCGGAATATATGGTGATGGTGTGAAAGTTAGTGTGGTAATAGGTGTACCCCACTAATCAACCCCTCCAAATGGACTATGATGTACCGTTGATGTAGTGTAATTTGAACTTGAATTCTTGGTAAGAATTGTATTGCATGATGGTGACGTTGTAGACGCTTGATGGTATCATCATGAAGATTGTGAACTCAAAAAAACAACTCAAATGATTATGTGTTACTTCATAGCTAATACCTTGGCTTTGGCTAAATGGTAGTGCTTTCATCATCCAAGGACATGGTGTTGTCCCATGCCCTAAAATTTTATAACAATACAGAACATTAGTTACAAAGTTCTAACACAACATACAATTTGAAGAATACAATGTGTTGACGAGGATGATCGGCGACGGATGGACATCTATGGATGGACGTCAAACTAAACAATGACAAAGGTCAAACAGAATGACGACAAAAATTGAACAGGACAGCAACGGACGTCAAATGAAATGGTGACGGATGTCAGACATAATTGGGATGAACATCAAACAAAGCGGCAATGGACGTCAAATGGAATGAGGATGGATGTCAAACATAACGAAATGCAATCATAATGGAATGAAACGGACAACGACTACGACAAAAAACAACAGCAATTACGCCGTTAGTGGCACTACAGAGCATTCCACATCCGCACTCTATGACAATGGTGTGCACAAAAGAAAAGAATTTTTTTTCTTCTATTTCGTGTTTATTATTATTATTATTATTATTATTATTTTCTTCTTCTTCTTCTAGAGCTACTACAAGGGCTACTCACTACACGACTACAAGGTCAAAAACACATAGGAGTGCACAGCCTAGATGTTAACCTCAAAACCCATGTACAATGAAAGCAAGTGTATTTAGGGCGTAGCCAAAATATTTGGGGGGATTGGCACATTTTCTTTATTTTATTTTCCTTACCTTTTCCTTCTTCGTCTAACCAATAAAGTAGCAAAAGCCTTATTCTCACTCCCATCACTCGAAAGCAGCATCTTCGCGCAAAATCTTCACAAAAGGTCAACACTCTACTGTTTCGGCTTGAAAAGACTAAGTTTGGTTTGAACAAGGAAAGAAAATTATTTGGCATGCCATAAAACTAAGCCAAGCATGCAATTACTATATTACAAAATTGCATATTTCCAAGATGGCTGTAAGCAATTTTTGCTTACTTTTTATTTGATTTGTCACTATGCGACATTTGTTTCCAAGGACTAGCAAAATCAAAATAGCGAAATTCTTGAGTCATTTCTATAGGTTCAGATACCACACGTTTCTCTGAATCATCATAACATACTTCCACATATGCATTTAAAGGAAAGTCTTTCATAATGGATGACCCTCAAAACTATAATCTATTAATATATGACATAAATCGAGGTGGTTGGAAAAATAAACACCAAACATATCCCACATTTCTCACTCCCACCAACTGGCTGATGGAAATATACTGACTATCGAACAAATTGGGGTTATTTTGTCTACATTGCTTTGTACACAAATACGTGAATTATAATGAATACATTAAGTCAAAAATTCCATCACAAAGCCGTAGTTTTCTTGTGCATTTTTATGGTATAATAAAGTGTTTTCCGAACCGCGCAAGATGGTTACCCATCATACGGCTCTCCAACTCAAGTTTACCTAAGGTTGTTTACAATCATATGCCTTTAATTGTGTGCTTTTCTATGATAGTTCTGAAGGGGGGGTGGGGGGTAGGCAAATAATAATAATAAAAAAATTATATATATAATTTATTTTATTTTTTCCCACCATACATGGAGCACCTACAGCCTTACAATATAGCCAAAACTAGCACAATGGCTAAGCTGCTACGCTCTTGTATTACTTTTCGTGGTCATTTTTGTGGGGAAATAAACTATGCAATTCAAGCGGGCTTTGCCTTTTACGATTGCCAATTTTCAGCCAACAATTTGGTGTTAGGTAATAGTTGCAGTGCTTAGTTTGAATTTGTCCGCACATGTTTTGGCCAATAAAGTACGTAGTATGTAACTTAAGCACGTTATACATTAGTGTTTAAGGTTTACCAGATGATAATAGTTGGCAAGGTCATGGCATGGGAAATGAAGACTATGTGCGCTACCGAGTAGCTTTGAAGATACTGAAAGTAAACAAATGGAGGTTTCAAGTTACCTAATTTATCATCAAATATTTTCTCTACCAGACAATTTGTAACTTTTTGCATATTGACAAGTAAGCTAAGCCCACCAAATCAATGGATTTTCTATATTATTAAATTGCTGCCATTTTGTCGGCAAAAATTGTAGGTCTATTTTGAATTGCAACTAGTAAGATATTCAATAAAATTGATCTTCTTCCTTTCGATTCGGGTTATTAAATAGGGTTTTACTTAGGTTAAGCCTAAACTTAAGCCACACTTTAATAAATCGTGTAAACAAGTTACGTATTATTTCTACCAGAGCTCGTAGACCAATTGTTTTAATAGAAAAATCATCTGTAAAACGCACGTAGTTTATTTGCTGAAAATTGATGTCTTACAGGTGGCCCAAACCAAGGTTTTGTACTGTTTCAACTTTGGTTTTTTGTGTCACGGTACGGTCAAGGGAAGCTGAATTTTAAAAATCAATTTTTTGTTGCGCCCTTTTAGTTTTTTTCACCCTGAAATGGAATTTGAACTTGTCCTTTAGTGTTTCTAGTATTTTGATCAAGGTGCTGCATATAGTTTCTTCATAACCACCATTCTTCAGACCTAGATGAAGTGAAAGCTTTTTATAGGCAATGATTCACCAATTGATGTCTTTTATGAGAAAAAAAGGCCTTTTACCTAAAATTGTTCTCTCTGACAATGTTTCCAAAGGGCACAAAGGTAATCGAAATATGTCAAGGGGGGAAATATATATATATATCCTTTTTCTAGCCCCTTCATTTCATCTGAACTTCATTTCGATTTTTTTGTGTTGCTTGAATATACAACGTATCCCCTCCCTACCTATTAATAGAAGGTATGTTGATCTTTCATTTGTTTGGCACAAATGAACACTTTATTCGGTGGCTTTGCAGTCGCCCTTAGTAAATTATAAATTACTTCAAATCTTCGTTTTTGGGAGGGATGATCAACTCCACAAATATCGATCAAAAATTGAAAATGTGTATTAGTATGATATTTTAGAAACCATAATAATTGAAATAGGTAGTCAGGATTGGTATATAATATATTTTCATGTTTTGATTTTTGAAATTGATGTATCCATTTTGGTAAAGTAGCTATCA
>Ga0116231_10000831_pt1 | contig 58800 bp, 37 predicted proteins | sample S1TSphgellanicum_2_FD_89695 | JGI IMG/M metagenome (GOLD analysis project Ga0116231, IMG submission 89695) | Host-associated microbial communities from peat moss isolated from Minnesota, USA - S1T2_Fd - Sphagnum magellanicum MG | ecosystem: Host-associated > Plants > Peat moss > Unclassified...
TATTATCTGACAGGACTTATTTCTTGCAAGGATTACTTTGTGTGGGTTTTGAGTGAATTATATGCATATTTGCTGCTTGTGCCAATATCAGGACTTTTGTCATGCGAAAATTAGAATGGGTTTTCAATACATCTGCTCTAGTCCAAGTCTATAATATCAGGATTTGATTCGAAGGCAGAATTTTAGTGCACATGGAAAATGGCATTGTGCTCTGGAAAACCAGCTTGCACAAAACTTGGGCTGCTCTAAGTTTACTTTGGGTTGTGCTTTGATTTTGGCACACGTGATTTGCAACTTCAATGTTTGAGAACTTGCAATCACAATCTACACAACAGTGTCTTACCACTACCTAGGGTAGATAGGCTGGTCACCGAATACTGAAGGACTCTGAATGGTGTGGTGCGCTGGTCATGGTCTTTTTGGACATGGTGCCTGAAGAGAAGTTGTGGCCCATCTCCGGTTGCACGTGCAGCCATTTAAATCGCAGCATTTGGATGAGAGACCAGGAAAATATGCCCCCACCCTCTATGCATATAATTGATTCAAAACTTGCACAGGTCCACTTGCTCGAATTTATAAAAAAAAACACTTTGTTGCCTTATGAGCAAGCATGTCACCACCTTATGAATGTTCTGCAAGCATTTGACAAATGTCACAGATCTGACCGTTGTTTAAATTGGATGAAAATGAAACCTGGTTGGTTTTTTTGTAAAAAAGTTTGTCAAACACAATTGGCCTAGGTCTTTTTAGAAGAAAAGGTAAAGAAATTGACGGGCATGGGTAATCTGGTATTTGTGTAACCCTAAAGTTGTAAACAACACCCCCATGTTAGGGTTTTGGGCTTGGCTTTCTAGTCGTAGTAGTGTAATGACGATCTTCTACCTGCCTCTCTCACCTTTGTGCTCCATGTGTTTGTTGTCCAAGTTCTTCCTCATTGGTTGTAGCTAAGTACAAGTGCTGCACTTCAGTTCTATAGGCACTGCTAGCCCATTAGAAGGAATCTTGTCTTTTGCAATCAAGGCATCAATGACTACAAACCCTAAATGACTGTTTAAATGAGGTGTCAATGACGACAACCATAATCTTTAACAATTCATCCTATCTGGGAAAGGCTCTAGTCATAAATTAGTTATCAATATGACTAATGGATGATAATTTAGCAATAGAACATGGGAGCTTGTTCTTTCATTTTTTTTTCATCCATATATTATCCACAATGATGGACACAATGACCCAAAGGTCTAATTGTCGTTTTTCATCAAGATAGGGAACAATTACACTGTTTGTATGATTACAAAGCAACTATGCAAAATGATCTGGATAGAATACATTCAAGATAGGGAACAAGTACATTGTATTTATGATTACAAATTGATTGTGTAGATTGATTTGGATAGAATACATTCAATAACATGCAATTTTATGGCCATGTATTCCGTGGCATAATGCAAATATTTTATAAGGTATTTTATGTGAATAACTCTCCATGTTAATGATAGCGCGATGACTAAATAATGACAATCCATCACTTCACTAATTACACAATGACTGTGTTTTGTTGACATGGATTATATGTTCTGACTTATGAATGAATACATAATGATTGGTCTAATTGGCAATTGTATTGGGGTGAATAGTTGTCATATTCATTCCAATGTTGCTATTTTATCAACAATACTCATCACTAATAGGAATGTACTATCAATTTACAGAATGTTTGCTTATTCAATAGAATGAAAATTAGTTGCCAAGGTATGTGGAAACTTTCATTCCAATTTCAGGCCTTTAAAAGATGGGCAAATAATGGTTAAATCTTCCTTGGTCATATTATCATTTTGGTTGCATCGAAACAATCCATCATAGAAACTACAAGCTAATTGTATAACAAACAAATGGACCAACATGCATGCTACCATGAATGGGTGCCTTTGTGATAATACATATTCTAAAGTTCATTTATATTTTAACCCAACATATTCTTTTGGTAACAATAATATTAACAATGATGGATGCATTTATAATCCCCATTAAACTTAATCCCCATTAAACTTTTGATGGGAATTACCCTTCCAATGAATGTCAAGCTTAGTCATTTTTATGGTGTGTTTATGATGGTTAATACATTGTGAAAATACATAAATTTCTATTATGCTCTAGCCAAATTGGTTTAATAGTTGGATTCAAACATTGTACTTCTATGGAATGGGAGCACATTGAAGATCACTAACATATGTGTTCCATGATGATGTCACTTTTGTTCACATTTGAAGGCATAGAAAAATGGGTGACATGTCATAATCTTCTACATAAGACAATTATGATGTATATTTTCCCAAGATACAAACGATATATCATTAAAAAGGTTTTCTTGTTCCAATGATGTCCCCAAAAAATTTCTATGGCATCTCCATCATGTTCCATATTGATGCCATGATATGCCATGGCCATTCAACCAAGATGGAATTGGCTAAGCTCAAGGCTACTCATTCTAATGGGTGCACAGGGACTATTTCACCTCATCAATCTACCCAATGGAATTGATGTTTTCTTTATGTATTCATATGGATGGGTGGATATTTTGATTTTGGTTGTGTGAATATTCCTATGTTTCATTTCTTTGACTTTTATGGTTTGTTGGTTCCAACTTTCTTAAGTGTATTATTACTTCTTGTTTTTTTCCTTTGTGTTTTTACTTATGAATTAAACTTTTGCACATTTGTTCAACAAATTCAATCTTCCATTTCTTGAATCCAAAATCAACTTACACCCAAATTTAGCATTTGAACTTTCTTGACAATGATCACAAACAAACTAATGCTTACAAACAATATACAAAAGGGTTCCAACTCAAAATGTCCATAATCCAACCAAACCTTAATCAATCGAACACTTAGGTTTGATCTTGCAAGCCACGAAGGTTTAAGTCACTCAAAGTTATAATTCACTAATACTCATTTACTTGGTTTTTTAATTCCAGTTGTTGTGAGTTTCCATGGCATCATTAGACTTTGCTTTGGATGTACTACATGGAATCAATCTTCGAAGGTGTTGTATTCACATCATTGGAACCTATTTTTGACATTGGTGTAGCTTGTGGCATGTTTTGCTTTTCCTCATTGGTGTCCATCATTTCATTTTTTGCGCACTATGATGGTAGGCATGGTTTCTTCTTTCTCATCCATTTTCATCATTCCTTCTTTTGGCTGTGTTGTAGATTTCAATTCCTTTTCTTCATTATTAATTTTACTGTATGCCAACATCAGTTGATCCATTTCCTTGATGTAAGCAAATGTAGGTGACTTGTATGCATTGTCCTCTACGATAGAATTATTCCTTGGCCATTTTTGTTGTAAGATTGATTCACTTTTTTTTTTTGCTTGGAATTTGAGTAGGTAGTCACACTATTGGTGAAACCATGTCCTAAAATTTTTGTTTGTGAGGCGTGTTCACCATAGATTTTCTCTAGGTGGTTTTTATAAACTATTCAAAAATTTCAATATAAACATTTTGATCAATGTCTCATATATCTTGTAATCTTGCAAGTGATTAAAAGATGCCTAGTCTCCAACCTTTGCTACCTTGGTACTTTACATGTACACTTTTTAGCTTTTTTATATCTACAAAAGGATTCAAGTCTAAGTCTAGTAGTGTTTGACAAAAATGTTTTGGATATGGATATGGTGACATGTAAAAAATGAATGAACTTTAAATTGAGTTACTTTGATTGTTTATTTCAAGCTTGCATAAGAAACTACATTGCCTACCCAAAATAATCTACAATTGTAAACATATATGTGCTTAGTGACATATTTGTAAATGTCTAATCTATTTGTGTATTTATTGTTATCATGAAACATGTTTGATGTGTATTGGACTACTTACATGGGACTAGCAACTTTCAAACATTTACAAATGGCAAAACGATTTTACAAATCACAATAGTTAAATTTGTTTCAACAACCACAAATCTTGTTTACAAATCTTGTCATAAATCCCCATTGTCATGCCCGTATGCATGGCCTCATACATGACGGCCGCTTATGAGCATGTCAATCATGCCTTTAGGGTTAATGTATGTTCTTAGGTTATTGTATGTTATTAGGTATTTTAAGGTTATGGCTTGTTTAGGGTTTCAGCTTTGTTGACGGCTATAGAAAAGGCCAAGCTCTTCCCTTCTCTTATTAGTTTTTCTAGAATTCCTTTGTAAGGGAAAGTTTCCTCCATAGTCAAATTGGATTTCTAGATGTTCACAATGGTTATTACACAACCATTGTTTACATACACTACATTTTTTTTCCTTTTTTTCAATTTAATTCTAGAAAAACTACTCTTTGTGACTTAATGTTGAAAGCGGCAAATTTTTCTTAGTTTTGAGTTTCTTGGGTTTATTTTACTTGTTAGTTTCTTATGTTCTTAAGTTGTTGCTACTTTTTTTTTTTTTCTACTCTTGTACTGTAGTTACAATAAGAACAACAACAACCATAACTAGTAGCAGCATAAGCAAGGGAAAAGGGACATTAGAAACAAGCTACAAGCTATGAAATTATAAGTTCTGGAGCTTCAGAAGCAACAAGGAGCGAATAGCTCCAAAGCTTTTTTACTGCCAACTTTAGGTCTTAGGGGCACGCACACACACATAACGTTTGATTGTAGTACAAGATCTGCACCAAGTGATGCAACCCCACATACATTTGTTTTATTTGTACATGGGTTTTGAGGTTAACATCTAGGTTGTGCAGTCCTGTGTGTTTTTGAGCTTGCAGTCATGTAGTGAATAGCTCCTGTAGCAGTTCTGGAAGAAGAAGAAAACGATGAAAAAAAAGAAAACACAAAGTAGAAGAAAAGAAATTTTTTTTTCCTTTTTTGCACGCCATCGCCGAAAAGCTTGTGGACGCGAACTATTTTTGTCGCAACCCCACTTTGAGGGAAGTGTGAGGTCACCACTCACACTCCCGAAAATGGGACTTGGGAGTCCTCCGGGACTCTCAAAAACTCAGAATGTGATTGCAGGGGTCAAAACACCTCGCATTGAAGTGTTCTTTATACCATTGGAAAGGTCTTGAAGTGTAAATGTTCGAAATGGCCTCGCATGAGCCATTTGGACATCTGCAACACAAGTTATGGCTGAAAGAAAGGTCGGGAGTCAAACTGGTAGTTTGACTCCTAACCACTAAAAGTCAAGAATCGACCCGATCTTGGCATGTGCAGGTGGAGTGCGACACACCGTTGGAAAGATCTCAAGGAGAGCTACAAGTTTGCTTTAGACCTCGTTCCAACCGGAGGTTGGAATGAAAAATTATGAACGCCCAAAGTCCCGGGAGTCCAAACCGGGATAGTTTCGGGACTCCATTTTGGGAGTCCAAACCGGGATAGTTTCGGGACTCCATTTTGGGAGTCCAAACTGGGATAGTTTCGGGACTCCATTTTGGGAGTCCCGGGAAAAAAATGTCATTCAAATGTAAGTGCGGCGGAGAGACGTAGAGAATACTATATGGGGGAAGGTGATGGCTTCCCCTGAGTCCAGGCCGTGGTGAGTCAAGTGAGTCTAGGGTTGCCCATGGCTTATTCCAACACCAAGAGTGTTTCGAATGGTGAACTAACCAACTTGTTGGTTGGTTTTGAATGCAAGACCGAGTAACTAAATAGCTTGTCCCTCTTCCTAGTCTAATCCCGGAGCTTTCAGCATGCCCCTCTTACCCCCTTTAGTGTTGGAAGTTGGGGGCAGCACTAAGTTCCAACTACTTCCGTTCTTTGACATAATTAGACCCTTTTGGGTCTAACAAGGAACTTGGGGGCGCGTCAGCTTTGTAGCATTGTCGTCGATGTAGTTTGTCATAGTCGTAGTTCATTTTGTTCCGTTGTTTCGTTCGACATTCGTCTTCGTTCTGTTCAATGTCCAGCATCATTTTGTTTGATGTCTGTCATCATTCCGTCTGATGTTTGTCGTTGTTCCATCTAACGCCCATCGGTGTCTATCGGTCTGGTTTCGTCCATTCAACCCCTTCCGTCCACCGATGACCATCCATAAACATCCATCCACTGACGTCTATCCATCGCCATTCATCCCTATCGACACACTATATTCTTCAAACTATACATTGTGTTAAAACTTTGTAACTAATGTTATGTATTACAAACCGGCTACACAATATGATTTTCTACAGTTAATTGGAGCACCCACCCCCCTTATGGCCCACTCTGACACCCCAACCACTTAAGCTTTATAGTGACTTGGTGGAATTTAAGGGAATTTAATTTTTTTTTCCATTGATGCGTGTTGCCTGAGGGAAACTTGTGGTACAATCTCGCTATATGTCACCTAAAGATTAAGAGTTGATTCCAATGTTCAATACTTCAATGTAAGGTAAAGCCTTGGGGTAAAGGCTGTCCCAAAACAAGGGGCCTAACATGGGACAACAACATTTCCTTGGGTAATGAGAGCATTATCGTTAAGACAAAGCCAAGGTATTAGTTACAAAGTAACACATAATCATTTGAATCGATTTTTTTGAACTCATGATCTTCACCCATCAAACGTCTATAGCGCCACCGTCATCTAGTATAACTCCTATTAGGAATTCAGGTTCAAGTTACACTACATCAACGATACATCAGAGTCCATTTAGAAGGGTTAATCAATGGGGCATGCTTGTTGCCACACTAGCTTTCACACCATCACCATATATTCTGCTACAAGCCGTGACCTCCACACCCATATACACCATGGAGGTCAGCAGTTCCTCTGGGAGAATTGAAAAGTTTAATGAAAGGCCAAGTCTCATTTTTTTGAAGGAATTCAAGGTAACTTTTTCAAATGTGGTTTGTGAATTGGAGCTCAAGTATGGCGCTAATTACATCAGGGTGTTTGCATTCAAACAATTAGCCTATCATGTGCACTATGAAGCATTGGATTTCTACGAGCAACATTTTTCAAGGATTTTGGGCGTCACTCTAATCCCCAATCTAACTTATGCCATAGCCATTGCCATCGCCTCTTAAGTTGCACTACAAGATGCCATTACACATCATGGGATTGTGCCTAATAATCCAGATTCGGCACCTACTTCAATAAATCTTTCTCTTCAACAATTCATTATTGATACCGTAAACATTTTGCCCACCATCGATGCACCAGCTTTTATTGATCTAGTGGGGGAGTTATTTCGAATTCTTGAGTTATAATTTTCGGTGAAGAGTTCTGAAAAGATATTGCAACTTGCCACCTTCTTTCGGCAGAAAGATGAAACCCTCAAGATGCTCTACATGAGGCTTCTCAAGCTTAAAGAGGATATTCAGAGCATCACAGAACTGGAAGTCGCCACCTGTATCTTCGTTCGTTGGAAAGTACTCTGACACTCCATGCGTAGGTTTTGCAACAAGTTTTTGCAGAATTTGGAGATTCGTACACTTTGCTAGATGCGTACAATAGTTTTGAAAAGCTAGAACTTGCTCATGCACATTATGAGGCTAGTACTATGAGGCCTCCATCACATTTAAGGCCTAAGCCTCCACTAGATGCGCCACTAGATTGTCACATTCTTCTTTAAAGGCTAAAGCAATGCACTCAACTGCACGCATCCACCTTCTTACAACTATTGTGGCAATCCTGCCCACAAAGCTAGTGAGTGCAACATTCCTTCCGAGGATCTCTTTTGTGATTATTGTGGGAAAGGGAGACATTAGGAAGCTATTTGTTTTGCCAAGTTCTTGGAACAAAAGTAACTTTAATTATCACGGCAAAATCTGCTATCATCTTCCACTGCATGTCAACCAAAAGCCAAGTCATTTTAGCCTTGCACTCAGGCTTTCCCCACCAAGGGTAATTATAGTAAGAATGTTAAAAAGAAGGAGCACAATGTTGAGAAGAGGGAGGTGCTTCAAGCCCATGCCGTTTAAGTTCAAATTTTACAAAATGAACTTGAATCAATGAGGGCCCGATTTGCTAATTTAAAAAGCAAGTCTTCCCAACTAGTTAGTCATGCCTAACCTGTACAGGGTTTAGGATCATGGGAAGGACCTCCTAGGTCGTTCTATGGCCTCTCACATGATGCCATGGTTGGGTAGTATGTTCTTTCAAGTGCACACAATTCTAGTCTCACACGAGAATTTGCCACTTCTTTTTGTCCTTCCTATTTTGTGACACAAGAGCTAGTGTGGCACTCAAATTTTCTACCACTAGGCAAGTAATTCAAATTGATGGACTTCCATTTGGTTCAAGTCCTATTATTAGGCCTAGAGGAGCTTGGGCACTTATGCCACAATCTTTTCGTCCTTTCAACACAGAAGAAGAACACACCTTGGTGGTGAGGCGGGAGGAGACTACTACACCACAAGTTGTTAGGGCATCAAATTCTCGTGTTCGAAAAGTACATATACATGAAGAAAACACATAATTTTTGCACTGATTAGCTTATGGAATGCCAACTTCAAATGCGTGAAGTGGCACAAAAGTTTATGAGTTCACATGATGCACTTTCAACTCCTTGAAGGACTCAAATGTGAGTCTAAGTAAAAGACAGCGGAAGAGGGAGGAGTAGGGGCACGTTCCTTAACTCACAACACTTTGAGGGGTAGAAGGGCGTGTTGGAGTTCTAGGATGGGAGTAGGAAGAGTTGACAAGCTTCACTCACTCACACGGGCCTACACACAACCCACACAAAGTGGTTAGTGTGTAGTTGGAGCACCTTTGGTGTTAGGACGAACCATGGGTAACACGAACACATTAGACTCACCACAGCCCGGACTTGGGGGAAGCTATCACCTTCCCCCTTATAGTATACTCTGTGGCTGGCCATGGAACTTACATCCAAATGACTTTTCTTTCCTGGGACTCTCGAATGGGAGTCCCAAAATTGTGCCAGTTAGGACTCTCGCGATTTTGGAACCTCATAACTTTGCAAGCAAACTTCGGATCAAGATGCAGTTTGAAGCAAAGTTATAGGTCTTATCCAAAGCTTTCCAACGATATATCGCACACCCTCTACAGCCAAGTAAATCGGGTCGATTTTTGACTTTTTCTGGTCGGGAATCAAATTGCTAATTTGACTCCCAACCCTTCTTTTGGCCATAACTTGTGTTTCAGATATCCAAATGAGTAATGCGAGCCCATTTTAGACATCTACATTCCAAGATCTTTTCAATGATATAAAGAACGTTATAAGTCATTGAGTTTTGACCCCTAAAATTGCTCTCTGAAGTTTTGAGAGTCCACTGGGACTCCATCTCCCAAAGTGGGAGTTGCTTTAGGAGTGTGAAGGTTCACTCCCTCATACTCCCTCACATTTTCTTACATTCCCAGGAGTACGTGATGTGACTCCCGGGCTTTTTCTTGGCCCACACCCTTGCGACCTTTTTGCTTTAACTCCCGGGCTTCTTCTTGGCCCGCAACCTTATAACCTCTTTGCCTTGGTTGCGAGCCGAAAACTAGGGTTGCGACAACACTGTTGTTTAATTTTCAAGATTTAAAACTAAGCACCAGGGACATAATTGTAATACTAAAGGATACCCTGAACATTACATCAGGTCCTCTGCTAATTCCTGATCCACATGTTACAAGGGTCCCATCTAACACCTTAGAGAGACATTCGATTAGCTCACGTGTTGTAGATGGCATTCGTAATTTGGTCACTAATTCTAGCATGGGTAAACTAGCTTTCCTACTTCTGATTCTACATTCACATATAAAAAAGGAGTTAATAATAACCTCACTTGTGGATTTGATACTCAACAAAGGCATTGTGGATAGTCATTTTCTTCACAAAGTCTCTTAGTCATTTCCGAAGGTGGTGCCTAGTGAGAGAACTTCCATCAGCACCAGAGTTGCCATTGTTGACAATATTGAGTTAAAAATCCAAGAGGGAGGACATACACCCAGAGTGGTATTTCTTGATATAGGTGCCCAACTAGTGATTCTTGGAGTTTAGTTCGCTAAGAAGATGGGCATGCTCGACTCGAAACTATGGAAACTTATGTGGCAAATTCGCACTACTAATGGGAGTGTAGAGGAGGTATTTGGGGAGAGTTCGAATTTGATTGGACTTAACTTCAATGAAAGGTACATATCAGGAGCTTTGCCTACAAGCCAAATGTTTAGTCGCCAATGCCACTAGTTACAATGTGCTCATTGGGCAAGAAGCCCTGTTTCCACCAGGTTTCACGATTGACAATTGGTTCGAGCATGCGTACTACCAAATGGATTGGGAGACTAATGGCCACCACCTAAGATACATACCCCTTGATTTACATGGGAACCATCGTCCTATGGCTTACCATTGTACGTTCAAGGAAACACACACTATTTCCTACATCCAACAAGTTAGCCACAAGTGGATAAAAGGAAATGAAAAGGAGACAACTTATGCCCAAGCTACTGAAAGCTCGAGGGTGGTTCCTATTGACATTCAACATGGACCAAAGGTTTTACAAAGGTTCAAAGCAACCCATGAGCCCTTAGTCAAAACTTTGTTTAGTTTTGAGAACATGGAGAGCCATGACAAACCGATTAAACCAGTATTTCATCACCTAATCACCTAGACACCACCTAAGGAGGGGATTACATTAGTAGAGTTCTTTGGTGGTATTAGTAGAGGTTTTGAAGCCTTATTATAGTTAGGGATGGTGGTTCGAAAGTATTTCTACATAGACCTTGATCCTATTGCAAGGTAAGTGGTGGCATTGAGAATGATGGAACTCACAGCCAGATTTCCACAATAGTTTGCAACCACCACATGGAAGGCCAGTTTCACTTTCTTGTCCTCTCACATACAACTAATTTAGAAAAAACATATGGAATTACTTGGCCCCGTGGACCTCATCATTTCGGGTTGGGAGTGTCAAGGATTTTTAGCAACTGGATTTGGAGAAGGCTTGAGTGACACAAGATCCAGTCTCTTCACAGACATGGTACAATTGATCACCTGGGCTTAATCCATTTCTCTTACACTTGGTTATGTAATTGAGAACAACCTTTTTCAACTTGACCAAAAGGAAAAAATCCAAAAGCACTACACGTTGGTCAAACATTACCTTGGAAAGCTGCTCCTACGTGATGTGGCACAATGCGGTTCCTATGCGTACTAGTTGCACAACTGGTGGACCAACTTTGCACCACTCTCAGTTCTGTAGTTGGCTTTGAGATACACCATCAGAGACCCCAACTTGCAAGTTTTTCACATATAGGATGATAAGAGCTCTTGCCAACCAATTACAAAGCAAGAAAAACCTCCTTGGTTTCCTACAAACACAATAGGAAAACAAAAAGGTGCTTGGCCTACCTTTGTCTCTTTCCCAGGAGCACATGCCTTTCAAGGAGATGGATCAGGCTTAGTGTATGATGTTACTTCAGCCACTTAGGATGAACCAAGCCTAGAAGAAAGAAAAAAGGCTATGGGGTTTTAAACTGACACTACTAATCACACCAAGATGATTAGATTAGAGCGTAATGTTTTACTAAAGAGAGGCATGGACCTAAACTCCCTTACATGGTTATTGGTAACCTGTGTATTCTTTCAAATGTACACAACACCAGCATTGATTTAATCAACTTATAGTTTTGGTGATGCGATTACATGGCACCTCGACCAAGTACACTTGCTTATTTTTAACACTTGACACTTTACTCTTAGTGTTGGGGGAGGAGGTACCAAGTAATTTAACTCAAGTCGTTTATGATACACCTGGAGGTACATCAGTTTTTTGAAAAATAATTACAACCTTTTACAAATTTACGGAATTGGATAGTGGAGAACCCAATACACCAGGTTCATCAAACACACTTTCCAATTCCATTCCATGTGTTTCCAACTACCCTTTCGTTATGGGGAACCAACTCACCAAAAAGGAAAAAGACCAGGTCACAGACTTGCTAATTAAGTATGAGAATGTGTTTGCATTCTCAATGAAAGACTTAGGTAGGTGTAAGACCATGCAATTTTCTATGGACTTTACAGATAAGACACCCATCTATCGGAGGAAGCATAGGTTGAGCAAAAATTAATGGGGATTGGTAGATGAAAAATGAAAAAAGCTCCATGATGCTAGTCTCATTCAGCCATCAAGTTCTGATTTCACAATCGCTATAATAATGTTAGTAAAAAAAAATTTAATTGGATTATGGACTGAAAAAAGGATGTGCGAGGATTATAGGCCTTTGAACCTGGTTGCATTTCAGGACATGTACCCCATGCCCATCCCAGAAGAACTATTTGATAACATTGGACATTCAAACATCTTCACATTTGTGGATCTGAAGCAAGGTTTCAACCAGATTGTGCTCGTTGCGAAGGATCGCAAGAAAATGACATTCCATGGAAATAATAAGTTGTGGGAATGGCTTGTGATGCCTTTTGGATTAAAGAATGCACATGTCTTCTTTCAGTGAGTCATGGACTAGGTTCTCAAAGGGGAAGATTTCCTGAAGTGCTACATAGATGACGTCCTAGTGCATAGCAAGGGACTTTTGCACCACTTAACTCATCTTGAGGAGTTATTCAAGAGGTTCCCCAAAGTTAATATGAAGATCCATCCTAAAAAGTGTGAGTTTGTTATCACTTCGGTAGTCTACCTTGGACACAAAATTTTGCCAAATGGTATTATGGTTCATTGGGCCAAAGTAGTAGCCATTTTGGAGATGCCTAATCCTACTGATGTTCACATTTTGAGGAGCTTCATTGGACTATGTACTTATTACAAGATTTATGTCCAAGATTTTAATACTATTGTTCATCCTCTCTATGCATTATTAAAGAAGGATGTTGTTTAAACATGGAGTGAAGAAGCTCAGGAACTTTTGACACACTCAAGGAAAAGCTTTTAAAGTTTCCCATTTTGAAAAGACATGATTTTAGCAAGGTTTTCATTCTACACACTGACTGGAGTGTTTTTGGTATTGGTGCTATTCTTGGCCACTTAATGAGGAAGGCAAGGAATATGTTATCGCTTATGCATCTCCAAACAACAACAAGGTTGAGAGCAACTATTCTTCATATGAGGGGGAATGTCTTGTTGTTGTATGGGTCATCATACATTTTAGGCCCTATCTTTATGGCACCAAATTCACTTTGTATATTGACCACAACCTATCAAATGGTTGATGACCAATAACAAGCTTACTAATAAGTTAGTTCGTTGGGTGTTTATACTTCAGGAGTATGAGTTCAAAGTTATTCACCAACTTGGTATTACACATTAGAATGTGGATACCATGCCACGAAGACCCTTCACTACCTCTAAAGATTTCTCAGAAGCTAGGCAAGACTTCGACCATGTTCCAGTAGTACATGCATTTTATGCATCTAATTATCTTGCATTACTGCAATGTAACTTGGTTGAGCACCCCATTGTGGATATATGGGAGGACTTCGACACTTTAAGGTTTTTTCAACATGGGGAATACTCTCCCCAAGTTACATCAAGTCATCAGGATCATATACAATAACGATCCAAATGCTACTCATGGAGGGATAATCACCTTGTCCGATGCTTACCATAAGGCGACAAAGTGGTTCTTCCACCACATGAACAGCTTGGTTTTATTCAGAAGATACACTCGAAATTTGGACACTTTGGAGTTAAGCGTACTTATAGCCTTTTTGCTCCTCATTACCATTGGAGAGGTATATATGCTCAAGTTTGAGATGTCATTGCTAGATGTGAATAATGTGATAGAGTGAAAACTTCCTTCTCCTTTCGACAACTCACATTTTCACCACTCCTTATTTAGGGCATGTTCTATCGATGGTCATGTGATTTAATTGGAGAGTTACCACAAACCTCTAGGGGTAATGTCCACATCATGATTATGATTGAGCATTTTTCAAAGTGGGTCGAGCTTGTTATGTTGCCAGACAAGTCATCATACAACAGTAGCCAGGCTTTCTTACAATAGGTCCTAAGTAGGTTTGGGGCTTGTGATGAGTGCCTTACTGATCAAGGATCATAATTCAAAGGAAAATTCCAAGACCTATTTAATCATGCTCTCATTGATCATCGTCGAACTTCGAGGGATCATCTTCAAGTTGATGGCCTTGTAGAGAGGATGGTTCGAACATGCAAGAAAGGACTTCAAAAGATTTGTCTCACTAGGAACAAAGAGGATTGAGACCTGGCCTTACTTTACATCACCATGGGTTACATGATGTCTAAACATGCCTCTTTGTTTCATTTCTCTCCTTACTTTCTACTTTTTGGGAGACATCCCATTCCACCTTCTTCCATTGTTGCTCAAATGGACCAGGTTGTGGACTTGGACTCCCTAGCCACTTGGGCTAGGGTCATCGCAAAGAGGGCTGCTCTATTCAGGAGGGTTATGCCCAAGGCCATGGAAAACTTGTCCATTGCACAACATTGAGACACCTTATGGTATGCACACACACAAGGTGGCAGTTACAAACCTAAGGTGAAACAATTTGATGTTGGCGATTTTGTGTATTTCTAGTGGCAACCTAATGATATTTTGGACACTTCTTCTGGTCACATTATCTTGAGGATTAAGGTGATCAAGCCTTTAGGTGTGTTGGAGTTACAAGGAACCAACGGACACACTATTTGGGATCATTCCAAAAACTGTGCCCTGCCACCTGCCAAACTTGGATCCTACCATCATCATGTCGACTTGGATTCCTCCACTTAACTATCCATGTCAGGTATGTTAGAGGACATACAATGCTAATCAAATGTTGTTTTGCGATAATTATAATGGTGGATACCATCTATTCTGCCTCAAGCCGAAATTCACTCAAATTCCTGCCGACATTTGGTATTATTCATCATGTTCTCCTGTAGCATCGTGATTTCTACTCAAACCATGCCACGCTTTTCCTGGCTCAAGTCTCGGGGGGGATACATGAGAAATTCATCTCAGCCTCCTTTTGTGCATTGTATATATATGTGTGTGTGCATCTCTTTTTGGTTGATTAGTTTGTACCTTTGACTAGTTTTAGTCTTTTTGTTCAGTAAAGTCTACTATGGATTTACACCCTTATGAAACCGAATGTCATGACACTACACGTCACGACAGTTGTCATGCCCGTATCCATGGTTTCATACATAACAGTCGATTACAGGCATGCCAATCATGCTTTTAGGGTTAATGTATATTCATAGGTTACTGTACATTATTAGGTGTTTTAAGGTTATGGCTTGTTTAGGGTTTTAGTTTTGTTGACGATTGTATAAAAAACCAAGTTCTTCCCTTCTCTTGTTAGTTTTTTTAGAATTCATTTGTTAAGGAAAGTTTCTTCCATAATCAGACTAGATTTCTAGATGCTCATGGTAGATATTACATGGCCACCGTTTACATACACTATGTTTTCTTTCTTTCTTTTCAATTTAATACCATATATTCTGCCTCAAGCCAAAGCTCATTCAAGTTCTTGTTGACATTTGGTACTGTTCATCATGTTCTCTTATAGCACCTTGATTTATACTCAGACCTTGCCATGCTTTTCTCGGCTTAGGTATGGGGGGGATACATGAGAATTTCATCTCAGCCTCCTCTTGTGCATTATATATATGTGCATATCTTTTTGGTTGATTAGTTTCTACCTTTGACTGGTTTTAGTCTTTTTGTTTAATAGAGTTTATTATGAATTTACACCCTTACGACACTGAACATCATGACATTACACGTCGCGACACCATGAAAAATCAAGCATGGACCCCTTCTCTAGTTTGTCTAGTTCCTAATCTATTGTAAAATATGGAAATTCACAAACACCACAACCTTTTTAATTCCAACAATTTGAAGCCATTAGATGCCACATGGACATGTTGGTGACATGGAAATATATTCAATTGTGTCAAAGAATATTCTTCCATGTCACCAAAATATGTCAAAAAATATGTTTTCTAACATGGATGAAATTTATTGAAAGTATTCCCTCTTGCTCATGAAATAATGTTCATCATTCATGTTCATCGTTCACATTCACCCACTCATGAAATAACATCCCCCTATAATGATGACACATGACATAAATCAAACCATAAATAATGATGGATTAATTGATTAGTGGTCAAATTGACAATTAGTCATTTTGATTAATCAAAATGTCACATGACCTCATAGTCAAAAAAATTGTGTCAAAATCAACACATCCAAAATGACATTTGACAAGGGAGTAAAAAGACCAAAATGGATGTCTTTTTGATTGAGATTTTTGATAAAGAAGACTATGATTTCTTATTATGATGCTTCCTAATAAGATTCCTTTTAGGCACAAAATCAAACATGCATACATTATTTATCTCTCCATATTGATTTTAAATCAATTCCAATGTTCATAATGGTCAAAATTTCAAAACAAAATCCTATTTCGTGGTTAACATAAAACATAACATTGTGCTCACCTTACCACTTGAAATTGTAAACTCAATTGAAATATAATTTTTCAACATGCTCTTTTTTCAAAACTCCATGCTCCCCAATGGCAACCACCTAATTACATTCCAAAGATTTTATAAATAAATAAAAGGTATATTTTTTATGAAAGTTCACTTCTTCAATCAAACTTTGGGTGGGTTGCCTTGGCTTAACTCTAATGAGGGACACAACTAATAATTTCAATAGTCTTTAAATATTGTTCAATAATGTTGACATTGCCTAACAACAATAAAACCCTCCCCAATATGAATTTAGGAATAATACTTTACATCACAAGACTCGAGTGTTGCCTTTTATGTTTAACATGGGTCGTTATTAACTAATCGCATTATCTCATTAGTCATCACCAAAAAGCCTCAACACAATTAATGTTGTAACCTCTTTTTTCTCTCTAACCTTCCATCCATTAATAAACTTGTTTTGTTTAAAAGGGTTCTGACATCAAACAATTAACTTTATTAAAATCAAAATCCTAGTTTATACTAATGTTGGGCAATTTTATTTTTCTTGGGAGAATTATCAAATTCATTTCTTATATAAGCTTTTAAAAATCTCTTCAATTCTTGATTTTTTAAAGAAAATTAGTATATGCCCCAATTTTCATATTGTCCTACATACAAGAACTATCAATTTTCAATGAGGGTAAGTTCTCATTAGCAAGAGTGCCACCAATTTCAACCCAATTATCAAAACAACAAGGTTTGAATTTAAGACCTCTCCAAATAGCTTAAGAATCTTAAGCACTAAACCATAAGCCCTTGTTAAGGATAAAATTAGGGCAGTCATTAAGTAGGATTTAAATTATGTTTTTGAGGGAACATTTGAATTCTTTTTCATAAGGAGGTTTTGTCACATTGTGTATGGGAGATTATACATGGTAAAAATGTAGGGTTATAGAAAGAGAAGAAGAGAAACTTAAAAATGGAATGTGGATTTTTGTCTTGTTTTGGACATAAAATCTTAGTTTTGAAACATGAAGCACATTGATGCAATTTGTGATGTTTCATGAGGAAATGTGTGTAGGATATATAAAATAGCTTATGTAGTCATAAATTGTAGAAGCTTTTGTATTTTTTTATGTAGAATTCAAACTACAAACTTTGGAGCACAATTTTTGTTGCAAAAATATTCCAAAATAATTATTTTGTAGAAATTGACTTATTAGCCCTCTCATGTCAAAACCTATGGGATTAATATATTGCTTTTGAGATGGTGGGTAACTGGACTTTGTGGAAGGTGGGAAGATGTCTTTATTATAATTAACATTAATGCTATTAATGTGGGTACTAGATTATTACCATGTAAAAACAACTTTTGACTTGTGATTTATAATCTTCTACATTGTTAACTGAGTGTGTAATATTCTCTTAATGAAACACCAAAATACTCACATTTGCTTGTGAATCTCCTCACTGATGTAAGACCTCTTCACATTCCTTCACTTCTAATGGGAAACTTTGGCCTTGACATCTATGATCATGTATTCTTTGTTCATATATTTTCATTTTTATGTGAATAAAAGAAGTGCCCTGATAACTAACTGGCAGGGGTTTGGTGCCATTTTTGATACCCACACGACACTGGTTGAAACATGAATGCCCTTTGATGCAAAACAGATGCAAAACAGCAGTTCAAATATGTGTGTGGGGCAAACTTTTGCAATACATACTGAACTCTTCCTACTTTAGACAGCCCGAATCATGCTCATGACAAGCAAGGCTAAATATGAGATTGCATAGTTCAAAACTTACAAACTTCGTACATGTACTCAAAACACTGAACATGCCAGCAGCTGTGACTGTTTACACTTGTAGTAGTAGTAGCTTAACCGAGATTAAGGGGGCTTCAGAATCAAAATCAATGCAAATTTGAAGGTAATACAAAAACTCTTGCAATTTTCCAATGTGGTATGCAGAACATCAACTGGTCTAAGATCAGTTGGAAGCATCAGTTTTGCAAGAAGCATTGAAGATCTGAAAAATGGCACCACATTGTACAGTACTGTATACTGTATGCACAACATCAACTGGTCTAAAATCAGTTGGAAGCATCAGCTTTTGAAAGAAGCATCAAAGATCTGAAAAATGGCATCACATTGTCTCATACTGAATATCATATGCACAATGTAACTGGTCTAAAATGACTTGGAAGCATCAGCAGCTTGCAGAAGTTCCAAAAAATGGTACCACTTTGTGCAGCACTCAGTGCACTCTGCTGCAGGGTAGATTTGCATAAAAAAATCCCAAATAATTATCTTTTGGGTTTGCAACTTCAGGTGAAGAGCTGTAAAGAAAAACTTTGCTCATAAGTCTGCATGGCAGATGAAATAAGCTGACTCCAAAAATTCCATGATATTCAAGTCCAAAGCTTAAATTCTGTAACTAGAACTATCAGCGTGAAGTAAAAGTATTGTACAACACATATGAGGGATTGGGGGGGAAAGGATTCAGGAGCACCGAAAGAGAGTCACATAATTCAAGAGCAGCCTCTGGCTCAGGATCTCCTAAATTCTAACAAATTATTATGAAATGTTATCTAATCAGCAAAAGAAAAAGAAACTGCAATTGATTCTTCACTAGGCACTGCAAATTTCACTCTTTTTTTCTTTGATGATTTGCAGTATAATATATACTGTTCTTGGGCAAAGAAGAAAAAGAAGAAGAAGAAGAAAACAAGCAAACAAATCAAACACTAGAAACTGACCTAATTTCCTAGATGATGATAAAAGCTTGGGCAAGTACAATATTGCAATCGTTGGAAATTGCACTTGGAAGATGCTGTGGATGGTGGAAATTGCACTTGGAATGTTGTGCCTGGCTTTGCAGGTTATAGCATGAGGGGGCCTGCATCGTTAGTCATGACGGCAACCATGTTAGCCGGACGAGCCGTGAAACTTGTGGCTTTAGCGTACAGACCAGCGTCGTTGGCGGCAGCTCCGGAGTCGACGAAGTAGGCGCCGTTGTCGAAGATGTCGCCGACGCTTCTCCAGTTCCAATCCTTCCAGCCCTTGACGTTTTTGGTTCCGCCATCGGCGATGCGCTTCGTCACCTCCTTGAAGAAGGGATTGTTCGGAGCTGCGTAATAGTTCCCCTCGCTGTTGATAGTCGGGTTCTCGCTCCCTCCCACCGCGTACATCTCCCATTGCGAGTAGAAATTGTTCACCACATGAAACGACCCAAATCGGCATCTGCAGGAACAGACATCGTCGTCGTCATCATCATCATCATCATTAACAGTTTCAGTTTCCTCCACAGTTTTGGCTACATGATAGAACCCAATGGAAAAATCTGGCGATATTACAAAAAAAGAACTGTAGAGATACGCCGATAAGACGAATAAAAAACACATAGTTTTAAACAATCTCAGAAATTTCTTTCAGCCAAATCACTAAATTTAGTCACAGGGAAAAAAAAGGCTGAGACTCGAGAGGTAGAGAGCTCCGGAGCAGCAGCAAGAAGCAGGCATCCAAGTCATATTAACTGGTGTTGCAGCAGCAACAACGTTGGTGCAGGAGGGATGTTTAGGGTTTACGAGGGCACCAACCTTGGCATGCGTTGGATAAGGTTGGGTCCGAAATGGTTGAAGGCGACGGTGACTCTCATGTTGACGTCTATGGTGTCCTTGGGATGCGCACCCAAGAGCATCACCTTGTCGTGGTTGGTGAAGTAGTTGTTGGAGACTGTGATGTCTGTGGAGCCCTCAATGGCATCCACCAGACCGTCCGCGGCGTTGGCCAGGAAGTTGTGATCCACCCACAAGTCGTGCGAGCCGAAAATGGACACTGCGTCTCCGTCTGCCATTCCTCTGTACCCGACATGGGTCGGTGTGCTTATCACCTGCACACACCCCAAAAAGAGACAAAAGAAAAAAGAAAAAAGTTAGCCAGAATCCCAGTACACGATCGACCCAAAAGCTCAAACAGAAATTGGGAAAGAAGCTGAAGAAGATGAAGAGCTGGGTTGCAGCAATAGTACGTACCATTGCATCTCCGGTCGATTTGCAGTTGTGGATATGGAGTCCATGGACAATGACATTGGAGATGTACTGCAGCGTCAAGCATGCGCCACCTGCGATATGCACATTAGCGCCGCGGCCATCCAAGGTCTTGAAGCTGTTCATGATGAGCTCCTCCTTGAGTGTGATCATCATGTCGCGTGCGAAGATGATCCACAAAGGTTGCGTCTGAATGACTCCCCATCGCAGCGTGCCGTATTTGGGCTTCGTGACCGCGTCGTCACTCTCGTCTGTGACCACGTAGATTTCGCCATTGCGTCCTCCAATGGCGTTCTGGCCAAACCCGATCGCGCAGTCTGCTAGCGATTGTCGGTTGCTTTCCCAGTTGGGATCACATCTCCAGCAGTCGTCGATTGGGTTCCCTGTCCCACAGCCCGCCAACACTCGTCGAGTGTAGTTGCTCATACGCCCGTCAACAGAGCCGCCAGAGGCATCAACAACTTGGCTCACGTCTCCATAAACCTCAACATCACTAGCGCGGTTCGTGGGTACAGTCCCAATTGATACAGAGACTTTCGCAACCACATCATGAGCGACGTTAATGGGTTCAGGAGTTGCAATTTGTTCAGAGACTTTCACAACGTCGAAATCAGCTGCTACTGCTGCTGCTTGATTCTCGAGTAACCTACTTGCTTCACATTGTGGAACAGTGAGAGCTGCAATGACGACGACGACGAACAGTAAAACTGAGCATTGAACAAGCGGCTGCAATACTGAAGAGCAGGCCATTGCAGAAAGGGTTCCGGAAAACAACCGACGCGCAATGCAGTTCTCTCAAACCACAACGACGTGTGCCGGCCGCACTGAGAGTTCTAATACTCAGGAAGCAACTCCGGCGCTTCGATTCTAAGCAACTTCAACTGAGCTCCAGCCAATGCAAAATCGTCAAATCTCGCAATGCACTTTGCTCTCGAGAATGGGTGGGTGGCATCTGCGGCAACGAGAGCTTTGCTCTGCTTTGCTTCCCAGAGCTTTGCATTGGATTCCTGCTACAACGCTCACTGTTGACGGCAGTACCACGCCACGTGCGACAAAAAAGGATCAAGGAAGCGGGTGGTGGTGGTGGTGGAGGAGCGTAAGGTATTTCTAGGGTTTCGCCCAGTGTCCGGCGGTTATCATAAACTCGGGGAAATGATAACGGGAGGTTCTTTACCACACAGAATCACTTCCATTCTAAAATATAATCATAGGTTGTCTCCAGTGTTTACTTACTTATTTAATTTAATTTTTTTTCCCAAATTTTTCATGTTGTTCCAAAAGTGGCGATCAGACACAAGAGGATTTAGCCCAACTCTGGCAACAAGACAAGTAAAGAAATTAAAAAAATCTAGAAATCCTATTACATGTTGGCAAACCACTAAAACCTATTAGCTATATAAGACTCTTTCAATAGAAGAATTAAAGCTAGAATTCTCCAAAAAAATCTTGGCAATTTCATAACTTTCTTCCTACAAATCTGGCCATTTATTGTGAATTTTTTTTCCAAAATTTCCTATAGCCACGTTGCTAGGGACTTTTTGTTTTCTAATAGCAAAATGGCGAATTTTAGCCACAAAGAAAATTAAAAATCGCTGCTTGCCACTGATGTTCCACATAAAATTAATTATTCCCACGAGGAGGGTGAAGTTGAAGAAAAACAAGAGTTTTGAACACACCCCCCTATGGAAAATAAGGTGTTTTTTATTAGGGGTCAAGAGTGGGGGTAGTGGGTATTTGTAGGGTTTTTGTCAGTGTTGTTGGGTGGTTGTCTAAACTTGGAAACTGATAACTGGCGGTTCTCAAAGATCTTTAGAATCATGGTTCTCAAAACATTGAATACTGCACCTGGCAAGTCATGTTGGATGTTAAATAATTTATTTATTCTCAAGAAGAGAGTGAACTTGAAAATAAAAAAGAATTTTTCTTTAAAAACACGTCCTTTTGGAATCAAGTGCTTTTAGAGTTATGAAGGAGGGTGGTGGATATTTTTAGGGTTTTGGGCCAGTGTTGGGCGATTATGAGAAACCAGAGGTTGTTTTATTTACAGAATTAAAAACAATTAATTAAAAAAGGTCATAACTTGGAATTTATTTTTTTGAGTGTGAAATGTGTTTCTCTAGCAAAACCAAATCACCACTTTTGTGAAATCCCAAAAATTGACAAAAGAAAAAATTTGGGTCGTGCTGTGATATGTAAATTTTATTTTATTTTGTTGAGTTCAAAGTTATAATTACAATTCAAATTACATTGTTTGAGAAATAAATAGCAACTGATAGCACTTAAAATAGAACACATAATTGCAACCAAACCAACCTTGCACATGAAGGAAATAGAATTGAAGACCTAACAAAATAATTAGAATAGATCATCATTTTGCCTCCCCTTTTTCAAAGAATTGGTGGGGCTCATGAATGAACCGGACAAAGAACCAATTAGGTTCTATGACCCAATTCTTTGAAATTAAAAAAATCCCAAATTAAGGGTCAAAAGATGGATCTCTCATTTTCTTAGAACCTCAGGTTAAGGGTCAGATCCGGTTCTTTGATTTTGAGAACCTTGACAAAGGGCATACATATATACCCTACCCTTACCAGCAGGTTCCAGGTTCCCAAGGGTCTGTAGTGTGTACCTCCCAACAAGGGTCAACAGCCCCTTGAGAGTGTAGCTTTTCTCTGTGTACTTGTCAGGTACTTGAGACTCCAAGAAGCCAAGAGAGGAGCAACAAGAGTGCAGGGTGAGAAATGGATGGTAAGTGGACAGAAAACACATTTTCATCGGGTTCCAGTTCATTAACTAACCAAGGTGAATATTACCTCAGTTCTTGATGTTAGTACCTATTTATTTGCTATGCATCAACCCTATGAACCTACACATTAACACATCCACTTACCTATTAATCACTTATTGTTTTACTTACATACCTAACTATCTATACACCACAGAGGTCATAATTTTATTACAACAAGATGGGTTACCAAGGTGAAACCAGTCATTAACTTCAGTTAGGGTTTCATCCACAACTGAGTTATAGCTGGTTTCCAATGGATGATGTGCTTGTGGCCGTCTGTTAACTCTTGTGTTATATATATATACAAAGTCTTCGTCCCTTTAATACATTTTTACATGCACTGTTTTTGCAGGTAAAATCTTTGCTTCTACTGACCCATCATCAGTTCAACACTGTGCACCTCCAGAAACTGTGACAATTTTGCTGGGCTCCAATGAGCAGTGCAAAAATGCATGGGTTTATTATATCGGTAGGTCCAAGCTTTGTAGTAATACCGCCATCATCAACCGCACGATATGATATGCGGCTTATTTTCTGAACTCTGTAGGTCTGTACATCTGAGAGCTTATCGGTATACTCATTTCATTAATTGCAACTTGTTTCATTTTCAAGTATCAACTACACCACCACTACAACCCCCACCCCCCCCTCCCCCAACTACTTCACTTACTTATCACACTTCTTCAGTGTGTAAAGGCATCTTCAGTGGCATAATAAAAGGTTGGTTTGTACGTCAAATTTTGGATGAGTTATGAGCCAGAGTAGCGTGAAAATGGTTTCCCATAAACTTGTGCTGGGTGGGGGGTAATGGATGTCTCAAAAGATTGGTAAAAAAACAGAAAGTGTTTGGCCCTCTCCCGTGTAACATTAAAAATGTTCCTTAATATACATAATTTATGGCTGAGGCAAGGGAAAGAAATTGAGACTAAATTTGGATGTTGCAAATATTGAATATATGGATGGTCTCAATACAGTGAGAAGTAGTAAAATGACCTGTAACAACACTACATACTTAAAATAGTGTAAAAACTGAGTTTGGCCCTCTAAAATTGTACAAGATACACCGGCTGTAAAAGGGTCCCAAAAAAATCATATCTTTTGATTGGCCCAAGTGGTGTCTTTTACATAGTTTTGCCCTTTATTTATGCTCTCCATTTCTTCATGTTCATGGGATGGGCATTAGGAAATAATTGAGACTGTATATTGGATGTGATAAGTAATAACCACATGCATTTAGAGGCCCAAATAGTGGGTGTGTTGGAGCTGATGTGTTATATAGAAGCCCAATCATTGAGTGGTTTGTTTGGGTCAGACTTTTGTTACAGAAAAAAAATGTCAGATCCATCCGTTTTTCAGGGACTTCTGCCACTTATGTACATCCATCCCAATTCCCAAACACACAACCTGCTTGTTATGACCAGGTGTAATTAATTAGCCGCCCTTTGTTTTTCACTTGTCCGGACAATGTCGGGAGGGAAGACGATGTCTTCTCTCATTTTGTCGAACTCGCTCTTGTAGGGGTAGTCCCGCTGAGGTAGGAGTTCTCTCTCAATAGTTTCCAAGGTTGTTTTGGTTCGAATTTCTAACATAGCCCAGAAAAATTAACTACCAATAATTGAAGGGGCTAGTATATCCGGATTCTAGAACCCTGCTTCTGATTCATTCCTCTGTTTCCAAAGGGCCGTATATGCATCTTTATCTGTAAAGTACACCAAACTGGGGGTACTGGGTCCCAGTTTCGCTAAAACTGGGGATGGAATCAAAAGTCAGGATGCAAACAGTGCACACTGAGGTAAAAAAGAAGAAAATGGAGTCAAACGGGTTTTCTCACCCAAATTGGTCCTCACAGGAGTTTCACCCCCTAATTTTGGATTTGCCTCTACCTTCACTGCTGTGAGTTGGTACCCAGTTGCATTGTACAGTACCCAATATTGTTCACTTTGTCGCTACACTCAAATTGCAGTAGAAACAGGGATTACAGGGTCAAACTAGGGTCCAAAGAAATGGTGACTTGGAGGATACTTTTGTTACATATTCATATTAGCACCGAGATGGAGTAGTTGCACTTTTCTAAGGCCCCCCTTTCAATAGGTTTACGAGCCTTTCAATGTCATTGTTCAGAAATAAATATGGAGTATAGGCTGTGCATGTAAGTCAACAATTTCATTGCACTATGGTGCATTCACACTTGATGTTAAATCAATGTTAAATGAAAATCTAGGTGGCATCCTAGGTGGCACCCAATGTTAAATGGCCGATAGCTTAATGTTAAGTGAATGTTAGTTTAACGTAAAATCTTCACAATAAGTAAGTTTGAGTCTTAAATGACTAGTATGGTGTTAAAGGACTCAGCACTAGAGTCCCTAACACCAAGTGTGAATGCACCTTTAAAGTTTTGCAAGTCAATTGGAAATGTCACTATGTCACTATATCCATTAAAGAAAGAAAGAAAGAGTTGTGAATGGTGATGGAGGTAGGTAATTGTCCTTGGGTGGGTAAGCGGGTGGAAATTGAAGTGGAACTACTAATTGTACTAATCAGTAGCTTCATGATGTTGCAACTTGCCATAGTTATGTCTGCATTTAATCTAGAGTCTGCTCTGAGTTTAAGACCATGATTAACTTACTAGGGTTTAGGGTTTAGGGTGATCTCATATGCCTATGTGATCCATATTAATCAGGTGGGAGCTGCTTTGATATCCTCAAAGTTTAGCATTTATTTATTTATTGTAAGGAGCCTCTTTGATTGGCCCATCACAAACAATTTCTGAAATTATGGAGACTCCCCAATATTGAAGCATTCACTCCAGACATAGAAACATATAAGTCCCAATTTTTTATTTTTTCAATTTTAGCAATGTAGGCAAGGCGGTGATCATCCAAAAGTGGCTATCAATGAAATACTAAAAGAAAAAAATCTTTTTATATTTTGGCTACCTACTTGAACCGTGATAGAAATATGAAGATTTTAAAGTATTTCTTGAATTTTTTTTGAAATTTGAAATCAAAATATAATTGAATTTGTGACAAGAAACAAGCTAGTCCCAACATTGGCTCACCTATATAGGTTCCAAGAGGACAATGTTGGGCAAAGCGTATGGGACAAAGTGATGTGCTATTGGGGAACACATTGGGAACTTAATGAGAATGCATTATTGGGAACAACAAAAATCCAAAAATTTGAGTACCCATAACTCTCAAAAAGAAAAATGTTTGGGCCAGGGGGTGATGAGGGGGTGGGGGGGGGGCATGTACTTGATATACGTGATCAACTTTTCACTTATACAATGCTAATAATTAGAAAAAAATCAGTTTTGGGGCTATAAATTATTTTTTTCCGCAAAATTTCAATAGTTGAAAAATACATATCCAAAGTACACCTTGTGTTGTGTATTTCTAATAACAACCCGATGATTGAGATAATAAATATTTCTTCACAAGTTGGGAGTTCAATTTGCAACAATTTTGGCAAATATCAATATAATTTTCCCTTTCTTTTGGCTATACCTTTTGAGACTTATTTTATATCAAACATCAATTGCAGGTACACTATTACCTCAAGTCCTTACCATGCTGGTATAGGTACCATAAGGCTTGTATTGCCTGAGCTGATACTAGACTGGTAGTGTCCTTGTTCCCGGTGTTGATACCAGGCAGAGGCCCATATACCAGACCAAAACTGGGTTTGACCTGCCTATTCAACGATGTCACATCTGTTTCCGAGAATTGGTCCACAGTTCCAAAAATTGTCAACCAGTTGCCAAGGACTAGTTGATAACTTTGAACCGTACCTATGGATGTCAAGTGCCAATGAACATTGAAGGGTGCAGTTCAACATCTATGGGTGAAGAGGAGTTGAACTTTGGCAAGTAACTTGTTAGTAATTGGCACAAAAGGGTGCATCAAGTTTGGTGACCTATTATTGTTTGACAATTTGTGCCTGGTTTCAAGGTTTATGTGTTTTTGTATGTCAAGTGATTTAATTGGATTTAGTGAATTCATTCGTTATAGTGAACTGGGACCTGATGGGGATGCAGTGCCTTCATTAATTTAGTGAACGAGGATTAGTGAATTGCACCCACATTTTGTAATGGTGCTAACTACTTTTGATTAACTTTTGCCCTATTTGAAAAGTTTTATGCTCAACCCTAATTGTTGAAAATCCAACTGTAGGCACCCAATAAGTGGCAACTCAAAACTGACCAACGGTGTCCTAAAACCATCCACCAGGCTCTCTTCACCTCAAACTACAATGGATTTTCTTGAAAGTATTGACATTGGCATCACTTTGGGTGACCTGAAATGGATGAAAGTGCCCTGGGTCCCTTGCTCATGAAACCAGGTCTGAAAAACACAATGGACGGGTCTGGTTTCAGATTGCATGCTTCTGTGTTGGATTCTGAAGTTCACAAATTCATTGAGATCTGGCTTTGTCCTGATTGTTGGATCTTATGGTACTCAAGGCTTTTTTTGGCCAGATAAATCACAAAATGGTTGATCTGTCCATCTAGAAAGGAATAGTACAAAGTAGTATTGGGCATGTTGTGTTTGCATGAAATTGGGTTGAGTTTGTGCATAAAAAGACTAAAAGTTTTACTAAGGGGAAGTGATCTAACCATTTACCTCTACTCCACAACCACAACCCATGATGGAACAAGACATGAGTCCACCTGCTTTAGCAATTTTAACTCATTTGCTAGCCAACCAACTTCAACAATGGTGATGTGGAAAGACGACAAATTTTGTCCCCAAAAAAAATCACTTATTATAACCATTCAAACACTTGCAAAATACACGGATTGTGGTTCAACCTCTTTAACGACTTCATAAATATCTCTCTTTCACTTGCAACAATAATATGATAACATATGTACACTTCGGAGTTTTGTAGCTCTGGTGGCTAGATGAAGATGGGCATGCTTAAACTTGGGTTGTAAACAAGTGCTTATGGGCCTTTGAAAAAAGGGACCTTGAATGATCAAGAGCTTGCAAGTGAATAAAATAGTCATAGCATTTCTCCAAGTGTCAGTTGAAGAGTCAGAAGTACAAGTGATTACTGTGAGTCTAGATTTGTATTTCAAGATGTTCACAATGGATTCCAAAGTTTAAAATATTTGCATGATTATATTTCCAAATTTCCAATGATATTTTCACTAGAGTTCTTGTATTTCCAATGAGATTCCAATAGAGTTTTTCAAACTTCCAAGGGAAAACATATATTTCAATACTGGACAAATAGATTCAGCTCTAACTGAATTCAATGGCTCTCCCATACTTAAACTGGATGCTAAAATGGTGTTCCTAGTCTTGCTTCCTTCCAATCAGTGTTTGTGGTTCTGGTGAAATTTCTCATCCTGGTGACAGAAAAATAATTAGCTTTGGGTTCAGCGGGAAAGTAACCACACCCAACTTGGTTTCGCTTTTTCGCCCTTTCGATGACCACCAACCTGCCTACCTCATAATTTTGGAGAGGAGCACTTCTTCCAATCGATTTCAAAGGGAAGCCAAGCACTTGAAATTATAACCCTACCCAATTTGACCAAAGAGAGCTCAAAAACCCAATTCCAAATTATCATCAATTTCAATGGATAAATCATCAACTAGAAATCCTTGTGAAAATGGTACATGGCCTCACTAAAGAAAGTTTGTAAATTCACGTTTTGGTAAATCTTCCTCACAAAAATGCTGAATCTTATGTGATCATACATAACTTTACATGTATAACTTACAACAAATTCATCTTTTGGAGTTTCACAAGGTGGCTATCCTTGTTGTGTCATGTGCCCCCAACTTGTGATGCCTCTGGATCAAATGGCCACCCGTCCTTGCTTCAGAGGACAATCTTCATAACATTGTTTTTTCAGCAAAAGTATTTTTCCAGTGGATATAGGCTGACAAACTAAGGTCGGTATCCTGAGGGGTCATTAGTTGGAAATCACAACTATCTAATACACACATTGTGTAGGGTAAACTCTGCGGGTTGGGAGATGGTAGCTATGATATGGTAGCTGAGTCTAGCCCCATATTTTCAGAATGTGCCCCACCCTAGGGCTATACTAATTGTAAAGCATGAGTGTGAATGTCACTGTGAATCTAAACATATGTATTTCATGAGGAATTTAGGGGGGGCATGTTCTTACAGCTACTTGTAGACATAATTTCTCTCCTATTCAGCAGGAGTAAGATCCCTGTTCTTTTCTATATGGACATGCTAGCATGGTAAAGCCTTAAGCAAGGGCATTATCAAAATAAGAGTCAAGTGCAAGCCTGATCTCAGTAACTCCTTCTTCACCCATGGGGTTTACATGATGTAAAAATAAATGCAAAAATCAGAGCAATGGATCTTGTATTCTTTGTGAATCTCATCATGAAATCAAAATGTCTGCTCACATGTGTTATAACACACCCTCCACAGACATGTATATTACATCTAAGATGCGTTATGGAGCGTGCTGGGCACAGGCTGTTGTGCCAAGTGAGGTGCGTGTAAAGAATTTGGGCAAGCCCAAATTTCTGAACATGCAACAAAATGTGCACAATGGCCTGTACCTGGCACACTTGCTCCATTATAAGTCATGGTTTTCATGTGGCCTTTTCTGCCTCTTTTCAGTTCCCCTTACAAGTCATAATGGAGGGGAATCTGTGCTTGGTCTGCCAGACCTAATTTGGGTCTAATTATTAACCATTATGTCTATACAATGTAAGGGGGAAATAGTTGTAGCCTTGATGCACAACATGGGTTATCTGTTATCTTCTCGCTGATACTGTATGAATTTGGCATTGGTGAAGCAGCACCCACAATTGCCTACAATATGAAAAGGTGCTTAAGATTTTCTACTTTCATATCTTTAATATTGCCAAATTTGGCTAAATATACCATTGGACCATTGCCTCTTGAGCAACATCATGAAATTGAAGAAAAGAAAAAGAAAAAACACTGCCTTTTATTGGCCATATTAATACCCAAAAAAGTTAGATTTGAACTCAAAGACCCTGATTTAGTCTAAGCATCGCATATTTGTAACATTTAGAAATAATTTGAATGCATTTTGGAATTTTCACCATGGTTCAATGTGGGTGCTGGTTCACCTACGGTGTATGCATGTGGCCTACATTATTGAAGTTAGGGTGGATCAAGTACTTTTGTGACATCAAATATCTTCATTTCTGCAATAGAATCAACATAGGTTGAATTGTTTGCTCTTTGAGTTATACTTGTGACAACTATGTGTTCTAATGACATCTTGAACCCACAAAAATCCTAGCAATCAAACCACATTACAGTGTAACTTGTGAATATGATGAAACCCTGCCAAACTTTATTACAAGAAAGAACCCAAAGAAAGGGAGAGAAAAATAAACAAGGGGCAAGCACCAAAATCCAAGCAAGGAAGCAACCCAACTGAGGCAGGCCACAAGGAGGAAAGGGAACCACTAAGAACTGAACCCTCCACCAGTTGCATGAAGCATATCAACTAAAGTTTAAATGAGTGTTGGCTGGTTCTTTGTATCTTCCCATTATCCCTGGGGGCAGGGCAAGGCTTTGTAAAATTACTTTGTCCTGTACCACATAGGGTATCGAAGAGCCTGATATTGAAAATTACTTAGACTTTCCTATTCTTATTAGTTCACTTGTCTAATGATACCCTTGGTTGCCATTTCTTCAATCCATAACATAATGGTTTTCAACAATGGTTGGGTCAAGAAGACATGTCCACTGTGTCTTTCTAAGGGGGTAAGGGGACAGAAAAAGAGGCAAAAAAGGGCACATGAAAGCTGTTATCTATTTGTAATACACACTTGTTATGCACAATGGCTGGTTTTGAAATATTCGATCTGATATGAGACTTGAAACCACATAGTAAAGTGTCAAATTAGGTGAAACCTATCCCTTCAAAAAAAAACCTTCATTCCCTTCCACTAGCACTTCTCACAATTTTTCAACTCATGCCAGTCAACATCAAGCTAAAAGTTGATGAGCTACATCGGCCCATTATGACATATCTATTACACTGAAATTTCATTAAAAACATGGTTATTGCACAAATAGTGTAGTCGTGCACACCATAGATGAGCTAAATGGTGCCATTATGACATATCTATTTATGCTGAATTTCTTAAAAAGACACCAATATTGCACAGATTACCTAGTATAGTTTGATTTGCACACATTGTTTTTCTTGACAAGATGGCCTGAAAATTTACTAAATTTTCAACTTTCTTAGGGTTGGCCATGAACTCAAATCAAGGCAGAAAATTGCAAGACTATTGACGGATGCACAATTTCTCACATCATGGCTACAACTGACACTAAAAAGGTCGGTCTTATTGAAGACACATATCCAGGAGTTCAACGACCTGGTTGAAAATATAATGCAATCCAGGGAAGCCTTGGTGCCCATCTCTCTGCTGAACTTGTACATGGTTCTAATAGGTCATTGTTGTGAAGGGGAGGGCAGGATCTAAAACAGAATTTTACCACAGCAAAGTTTTGTCTCTGGGTGGAGGATTCTTCCGTTTTGGGAGGGAATTCTCTTGTAGTGGATGGTCTAGTCCATCTACATTTTGTGGCAGGATTTTTATGTTGGATAAGGCATTTGGTTGAGGGCAATACCGGAAGTGGGACCACACTCAGTTGCCACCTTGCATGGTCCTTTGGTAATACCCTGGTCCGAGGGCCTTACACTATGCATTAGATTCTAGAACACATACGGCATACATCTGCTACAGTCACAGAATTTTTTAAACCTCTCTCCACCACCAACAGCCAGGAGAACAAGATGTGCCATCACTCCAAGGCCTTCCCTAGCAGCTATAAATACTTGTAAAAGCGAAGTTGACCGGGAATGCTCACATGCTCATGCCTATCTTGAAGCTTTTGATAAACAATGGAGAAAAAATGGGTACGTTTTTATAGATTGGGTAGCTATGTCAGGTGGTTCTTTGATGGAGGATTTGTTACTTAAGTGCTCCCCTTGTGGGTTGTTTCTTCTTTCTCTTCACAATGAATTTTTTCATTTGTGCCATTCCCAAACAAAAATAGTGTATTTGAAAGGCACCATATATTCATGAATATCCCTCTTAGAAAAGAGTATAGGTCTTATGCCTACTTATGGGTGTCTTAAGAGTGGGAAGGATTTTACACTCACAAGTAAGCATAATTTTCCTCTCACTCTTAAGAGTCCACACAAGAAGCAGCATTAGGTGATTCTTTGAATTTACAAATAACCATTAGTTCTGAGTATTTGAAAAAATCAGAATCATTGAACCACCAAATTGCAGGTAATTCAAAAACCTCAACGGTTTCATAAAAGAATTGCGGATTCTTTGCTGGTTCTTTGACTCTTTTTTTCCCCAGGTCAGACCCAGGGATGGATCTTTCAAATTTTGGCTTCCATCAGTTATATACATATATATACCTGGCTTGACCTCCAGCAGGGGTTTGGTCCATAGTCAAAAAAATTCTTAAAATTTTCTACTTTCCTCTGTGACTTGTAGCCATATTTGGCTAATTGCTTTTGGGGATGATCGCAATTTTTGAAAAAGAAAAACCCGAATTACAAGGGACAATTGTCACACTTTTCATTATCTGCACCAGGTGACTTGGGTGCTGGCAAAGTGATGGAATCATTAGTTCGAGGCTAGTGGGCATTGCTTTGTGATTAACCTGGTGCCAGGATTTTGCAGCTAACATTCAGCTGCCATCCAGTAGAGTAGTACTCAAGAGAGTCAGAAGTCATGGTATGTCATAGGGTGCTAATGGGGACTCTCTACTTAAAGTCAGTAACTTACAGCAAGTCACGTTGGAAAACAAACTTGGGCCAGGATTTTCTGTGGCATCAAAAACCAAGCAAACAGGACTAGGGTGACCTAATGTGACCTTTTGGGCTTTGTTCACAGATCCAATGTGTTTTTTGGGACTTTCCTCAAATGGGGTATTCTGGATTTAACTGTCCTAAAATTCCATGAGATTTTAGGTACTTACAAATTACTACTGATTTAGTGAGATTCTTATGAGCACTGAAGAATTCTTGAGAGAATTAAGTTGAAATATGGCAGCATTTCTCATCCAGATTCATAGTGTGAATAGACAGCTTCTTTGAATGGATTTTGTGGATGGAAGAACTCTCACAATGGATTACAATTGTCCCCCTTTGAAACGAAGATCAAATTTTATACAGTATTAGAGGGAAGTGATTAGTATTAGACACTATGACAATCCAAAGTCTCTCACAGAAACTAAAGAATTAGCCCAAAGAATCTACAGCCTTTTCAACAATCATTTCATCTACATTCAAAGCCTTAGTTAGAAATTTGGTCCAATCTTCTGATCCATGAATTTTATTACAACTACTGTGTTCAAAGTTTACACATTGAAAAGTCTTTGGTAAATGCTTGAGCCAAAATCAAACACATGATGATGAGGTAGCAAAGGTAGATTGAGCTCATGTGGGAATGGGCCTGTGCTGCCTAAGGTTGTATCTGAAGCTTTTGCCCCAAAAAGGACTTCAGGCATGATCCTCACACATGCATTGGAATATGGCACTCACAACAACCAAGTTAAGTACTTAGGAAGGGGGCAGGGAAAGGGAAAAAAAATGATTTTTCAATTAAGAATAAACCTTTGCAATTTTCAGATTGTGAATGTGATGATTTAAGGGGCCAGTAACTTTGAAGGGAAATCATGTTGATTAATGTAGCCCATGCCATTCATCCAAGTGTGAACTGGTTACCCAACTAATTATTTCACTTCCAAAATCATTTTTTGTAATTTAATTGAATTTCCAATGACAAAAACTACTAAAAAATTCAACATTTTTCACACCTTAGGTCTAAAAGTTTCCAATTTGTCTTCAGTAAATCCTAAGTACAGACAGCTTTCATCTAAACAGGTTTCCCAACAATGGGTTTGAGGGCCTAGTAGTGTGCATATATGAAATAATATTTTCTACATTTAGGGTGTAGGAGTTTGAGTATTACATGCAGCAAATTCAAAAGGGTTGATGTATGTAACCACAAGGTGTTTAGATTTTACACCTTTTAAAAAATGTATTTATTTAATTTTAATTGTCTAGACTCTAATCTTGTGCTCAAGCTTTAGCAGCTCATGATGAATCAACCCTCCTTGCAAGACTTTTTTAACCTACAAAAACCTGGTACCTATTTGATCATTTGTCCCTATGGAAAGGCAATATGGCATGTTCCAATTGATGTTGGACCATTTCAAGTAGCGCAAATTTTGGTCTCCATTATGATGAGTTAAAATGTACCATTCTACCCAATAGTAAGACTTGTGCATGAAACCTTTTTTAAAAAGATAGTACTCATGTGAATTATGTTATATGAAGACTTGTTCATGAACATTTTTTACCACACTCATGTGAGTTGTGTTGTATGACAAAGTCTTGGCATTGATCCCAAGCACCTTGTAGCTTGTGCCTTGCAGGGCAGATGAGTTCTAGTGAAGTCTGAAAATGGGCAAGGAAAATGGTGTTAGAAATTCTCAGGTTAATATTTTAAAAATTTCCTTTGGGTTTTAACGTTCGAATTCTATCAAATTTTACCTGATATATTGATAGTTCAGGTAAACATTAACATACACAGTTATAGGTAACTGTATATAATACCTCTAACCACAAGGGTTGGCCACTAAATACAAAGAGTGACCTCCTGAAGGCTATTGGCCCAAATGAGTGGTAATCACTGTTTATTGCACCGCATTACTGCACTAATGCAACACTTATCCAATTCTGGCAGATCAATATTGTGCATAATTGTGCATCACCTCAACCTCATAACCAGTGTTGGGCAATTATTAGTAACTGCATCAAACCCTTCTAGGTATCAGGGCGGTTCTTAGGTTGATATCCATGGTTCCTAAATTTTCAAATACTTAGTTTTGATATAACTATGGTTCTCAAAACATCATATACTCTGTTCTCACATATAATCATGGTTCTCAATTTTTTTGAGAAAGGAAAATCACTGGTTCTTTCATGATACCTGGCAGTTCTTTTGAGCTTTTTGAAATACCAAAACCAAACAGTTCTTGGATTCTGTTCTTTTCTCAAATACCCAGAACCAGCAGATCAAATACCCGCCTAACACCGCTCGTAACCTGAATTCCCATACTTAAAAAACCCATAACCACAGGTTTTTGAAAAGTTCATAATTGTAAGACACTGTCATTCAAGGGTCTTTGAAATGAATCAGGTAAGTGGAAGGGAATTGAAGGGCAAATATGATTTTAGTTTAAAATAACCTTTGGGGTTTAAATCAGATTACATGATGATTCCACCACATCAACATGTCATAAAGAAATAAAAAACTTTATACCATAGACTCAACACCTTCATTGAGTTAATATTTCGACAAACGATTATTTGGCTTGCCAATTGTCAACGTGCCTGTGTTTAGCTTCTCCCCGCTTGGCCAACCACAACTAACGTGTCATGTTTGGGCAAACAATTATTTGGCTTGCCAACTACCAACTTGCCTGTGTTTTGGCTTCTCCCTACTTGTAAAAACTGTCAGACTCTGGATTTGGTAACTATGGTTAAGAGTGCACTAGTGAGTAAATATTATCAATAATTCTAATTGAAACGGACATCTTGCATTGTGGGAACACTCAAAGATCCAAAATAATGGCACTATTTGCACAGTGATGAGAGAATACAATTGCAAGGAATCTCATATAATTGTTTTGGTGTTACAAACAAATTTTGGGTTATAATTTAGTGTTAGTTTTTAGGTCAAGAGCCTTTTCCAAAACATATTGATGACCAGATAAAATATTAAGCGGATTCCAAAATCCACGCATGAATAAAGTGCAAAGGTTTGTAGAACTACAACTTTCTAAGTAAAGAAATTATTGTACAACAAATGGGGAGCACCAAAAATGGAGGGTCACATTAAGCACAACCTCTGCCTTAGGAACTCCTACTAATTCTTAACAATCTATGGTATTAGCTAAGTAGGCAAAACTCTTAGTCCTAACCCATCTATGATAATATCTAAATAGCAAAACTTACACTATGAAGAAGTTCACTTCTAGATTTCAGTCTAGAGGAACACATTTTGTTGCGGGGGTTTTTGAAGCCATGTTGCTTTTCCATAGAAGAGGAGGCTTAAAAAGTTTTAAAAAGCTCTAAAAAATTTAGGGTTTAGATTTTAAGATTAGGGTTTTGAGTTAAGGGTTCATTTTCAGCACATTTTCCTTTTAGACCTTCAGAAATAATTGCAGATGATTGCGTATCACTAAGCTGAAAACAGTTTAGGCTTTAGGGTTTGAGGTTCGCTACTAATTGCAAAATGGGAGCTAAAAACAATTTAGGGTTTAGTGCTTAGGGTTTGTTAATACTTGCACATAATTGCAGATCACAGAGCTGAAACACAGTATTAGACTTTAGGGTTTAGGGATTTAGGGTTAGGGCTTAGGGTTCAGGGTTGATTTGTTGCGAGTCCAAAAAGTGATGATCAGAGACGACATCCACGCTTGCAGAGACGAAGTCCACTGTAGATGTTGGATGGCGGCTCACAGCATGAGGGGACCGGCATCGTTAGTCATGACGGATACCATGGTTGCTGGACGAGCGCTGAAGCTTGTGGCCTTAGCGTACAGAGCCCCATCTGAGACCGGGGCTCCAGAGTTGACGAAGTAGGCGCCGTTGTCGAAGATGTCGCCTACACTTCTCCAGTTCCACGACATCGAATTCTTGTCTAATTGACTCGGGCCCCCGTCAGAGATGCGCTTCGTCACTTGTTTGAAAAACGGGTTGTTGGGAGCTGCATAATAGTTTCCCTCGCTGTTGATCGTCGGGTTCTCGCTCCCTCCCACCGCGTACATCTCCCATTGCGAGTAGTAGTTGTTCACCACATGAAACGACCCAAATCGGCATCTGCAGCAACGGACGTCATCAAAGCCCAGGAAGGTTAGACGACGAATTCCCAATTCCTATGAGGATTCAGCAGCCGGCGGATTAGCGCTCGGAAGAATATATGTTACCCTGAGGTAGAGTCCGGAGCAGCAGCAGCAGGAATCCAAATCATAGTACCAACTGTTGCAGCAGCAACGTTGGTGCAGGAGGGATGGGGTATGCCTAGGGTTTACTAGAGTACCAACCTTGGCATGCGTTGGATAAGGTTGGGTCCGAAATGGTTGAAGGCCACAGTGACTCTCATGTTGACGTCTATGGTGTCCTTGGGATGCGCACCCAAGAGCATCACCTTGTCGTGGTTGGTAAAGTAGTTGTTGGAGACGGTGATGTCTGTAGAGCCCTCAATGGCATCCACCAGACCGTCCGCGGCGTTGGCCAGGAAGTTGTGATCCACCCACAAGTCGTGCGAGCCGAAAATGGACACTGCATCTCCGTCTGCCATGCCTCTGTACCCGACATGGGTCGGTGTGCTTATCACCTGCACAAGGAAAAAAATAAAAGAACAAGTGTCGTTGAACTCCAATGACCAAAGTACCTGGGTTTAAACTTAGTTCCTGAGGGGACATAGCAGCAGTGGTCTACACATTCTGCAAAAGAGATGTAGCGAGAATCGGACATGGTTGACGCGCGCTAACAGCCAGCACCCACGCAAAAACTCGAACAGAAACAAGGATTCTATTGCACACTCAAAAGAGGAGATACAAGGAACATTGTTGCAATACTTACCATTGTATCTCCGGTGGATTTGCAGTCGTGGATATGGAGTCCGTGCACAATGACATTAGAGATGTACTGCAGCGTCAAGCATGCGCCACCTGCGATATGCACGTTAGCACCCCGGCCGTCCAAGGTTTTGAAGCTGTTCATGATGAGCTCCTCCTTGAGCGTGATCATCATGTCGCGTGCGAAGATGATCCACAGAGGCTGGGTCTGAATGACGCCCCAACGAAGAGTGCCGTACTTGGGGTTGGTGACAGCGTCGTCGCTGTCGTCGGTGACCACGTAGATTTCGCCATTGCGTCCTCCGATGGCGTTCTGGCCGAACCCGATCGCGCAGTCGGCCAGGGATTGACGGTTGCTCGCCCAGTTGGGATCGCATCTCCAGCAGTCGTCGATTGGGTTCCCTGTTCCGCAGCCGGTCAACACTCGCCGAGTGTAGTTGCTCTTGCGCTCGTCGACATCCACACTGCAATCAATGGGTATCAAAACAAATGCTGTCTCATCAGCATCTCGCAGCTGGCTCAACAATTGTCGGATCCCCAGGCTTATCAACATTGCGAGAACAAAAGCAGGAGAAAACTTGCATACAAATATTGTGATTCAAGCTCACTGTTGACGATCATTCTCAGCATAAAATATACCTACCTTTCTTCGACAACAAACCCATCGAGCTGCAGCTTCTGGTTGTTGTTGTTCTGATCAGCGACAGTTCCAGTGGAATGCACTTGTCCCGGGCCTTCTTGAGCCTCAAAATGAGCATTGGGTAGTAGTAGATCACCATTACTGCCACTCTGTTGAGAGACAGAAAGTTCTCTCACAACCTGCTGCTGCACATCAATGTCAGCTTCTAAGTCATGACGTTCTTCATGACGCAGTGAATTATATCTACGAGCTTCACATTGTGGAACAGTGAGAGGTGCAATGACGACCAGCAGGGTGCACATAAAGAACACAAAGCTACTGCCGCTGCTGCATTGGAGCTTCTTCTTCTGCCGTGCTGAAGATGTCGATGAGGCCATGATTGTGTGAGCAAAAACCCAATGAACAATATTCTGGTAACGAAGATTTTCTCTCACACAACTCCTCAGGAACTAATTGTAATTCAAAGCTTCCTATCTAAGCAGCTGCAACACTTGAAATCCACAAGTCTGCGGACTACTGCAAGCAGCTGCTTGCTTTGTACTGGAGAATCCAGGTCCCTGCCTGCGCGGGCCCACTGATTCTGCCAGTTTACCGTGTCAGGGTGAGCCTTGAGACCTACAAGGCTGATTCTGCCACGTAATCCTGCCAGGGTGAGCCTAGTGTCTTCTGGGGCTGATTCTGCAGAGTTACAGGACTGATTCTGCCACCTAAGCCTGCCATGGTGCGCCTTTGTGTCTTGTGGGGGCGATTCTGTAGACCTATCAGCCTATCAGGGTAAGCCTGTGCTGATTCTGCCACGTAAGCCTGCCAGGGTGAGCCTTTGTGTCTTCTGGGGCTCATTTTGCAGACCTACAGGGCTGATTCCGCAACATAAGCCTGCCAGGGTGTGGCTTGTGCTGATTCTGCCAGGTAATTCTGCCAGGGTGAGCCTTGTGTCTTGTGGGGCTGATACTGCCCGGTAAGCCTCTTAGGGGGCCTTCACCGTGTTCTTTCTTTTCTTTTCTTTTCTTTTCTTTTTCCTAATTTAATTACAATTCTGGGTGATGTAGCTGAATCAGTGGTCATCCATATGCTGATTTTGGGCTGGATTTGGCTATAAGAAATTATGATATTTAAAAATATATTCATAAGCATCCTTCTAATATTTTTGATTACTTACTAGAACATCAAAAAAAATCTCGAACTTTTTTTTTAAATCTTCAAAATTAGGCAACTAAAAAGCCTTTTTAAAACTTATTTTTCTCCATTTTAAGAAAAAAAAATCACCATTAAGCCCAAAAGAAAAAGGAAAAAAAGAAAAGGAAAGGAAATGGCCTACCTTAGACCTTGAGGGGCTGAATTTGCGAGGTAGGTCTCCCAGGGTGAGAGGAGCCCTTGTGTTTTGTGGGGCTGATACTACCAGGTAAGTCTCTGGGGGGGTTTAGCCATTGGCCTTATGGAGTTGCATATGTGGGGCTGATTCTGCTGGGTAATAAGCATCTCAGGCTCAGCCATGGGTCCTATGGGGGCTGATTCTGCCCTGTAATTCTGTTGCTCTGTGGGGTTGATTCAGCTGAGTAAGCTTGCCAAGGTGAACCTTAACTAGGTTACGCCTGACAAAATCGGCCCTACTGGACCTTTTGTTTGTATTATTAAAAGGTAGATAAGTAGCACACCAAACACTTGCTTTTAAAAAATAGGTGGGTTGCAGAAAAGAAGAGAGTTGGTCATGAGAAAACAAACACAACAAATTATGTGCCAGAACTCGACCAACACCATGTCTGTTGGTATGACAAGGAGGTTGCAAAGCTGAAATTGTTGTATTACGGATATGTACGGTTTGTGCACCCCGTAGTAGTAGTAGTACTACAATCAGAGAAGCATGTGCTAAAAGCTCCAAAGTCTTGTTGACAGAACTCCTTGCAATGTTTCATGTCTTTTGCATGGGCCACATGCGAAAATACACTCAGTGTTTTTAAGTACTTGTTCACTATTGCAACTCTTAAAAATAATCGAAGGCACCAATTTGAACAATCTTATTGATCACTAATTTGTTTTTCCCACTTAAACACAAGCCTTAACTCTTAAAAATAATCGAAGGCACTAATTTGAACAATCTTATCGGTCAATAAATTATTTTTTTCCCACTTCAACACAAGCCCTAACTCTTGAAAATAATTGAAGGCACTAATTTGAACAATCTTATTGCTCACTAAATTTTTTTTTCCCCACTTAAACACAAGCCCTATGGAGATACTATTTCATCTTTTAAGTGCCAGTATTGTTGGCTGCAATTTTTTCTACTCGCTTAGATGCAAGCTTATGAGACTATCACAACACTTAAGTGCCACATTTACCCAAGAGCTCCTCAAAAGCAAGGAATCCGATCCACCGCTTCCCCATTCTAACAATCTCATTGGCCACATAGGCACATGGCCACCGACCTTCTTTCACCCCAAGGCACAATCCTACTCATAATTCCACATACACTGTATATTTCTGCATTAATACCTTAAAAATGTTGGTGGCAGAATTGAGAAAGTCTTATAATTCATAGGTATGTCCAGGAATTTAATTTAATTTAATTAATTAATTACTTGATTAATTATTCCAACTTTGTGATGTAGTGACACTGGCAATCATCCACAAGAGGAAATAGCTAAATTTGGCGACAGGCCTGAGAGGAAATCAGATATTTTCAAGAATCTGGCTATACCTATTTTGGCAACTTGCTGGAACCTACTGTCTAAAATATGGCAATCTCAGAAATGTTAAATTCCTCAAATTCTGGCAACTTTGGTGCACTTTGTTTTACAAAAAAAAATTGTATGGGTGGCACTGGATTTTATTGGTCTTGCCTTTGCAGGCAAGGATATTGTGTTTAGATTCATTATCGAGTATAGTAGCTTAAGGGATTTTTATGGGCCCCTATGTACTACGCCTATTTTTGTATGAGGCTTTCTGAAAGATGACATTTTGGCTTGTGTTGAAACTTGAGATTAGCTGTAGAGTTATAATATCTTGAAGGATTTTGGGTTTTTTTTAGAGGATTTTTTTGAAGATTATATTTTTGCATGGTGAAATATTTGAGTTTCCATATATAATTCTTCTTTTGCAGTAAAATATTCTTTAATGTAAATGGCAAGGCCACAGTGTGACACACCCCTTGTTTTATTTTGGGTTGCAAAGTGGCGAAATTTGTGACATACCCCTTGTTTTATTTTGTGTTGCAAAGTGGCGAAATTTCACCCCCAAAAAACGCTGGGTAGCCTATCTCTCACCCAAAAAAAAAAGAGTAAGAAATTGGTTGCAAATAAAAAAGGACAAGTGGCAGAATGGTCCCCAGTGTTTGGATTCTGCCTCCCAATACTGCTTTTGGGGGGACAGAATCAGCCCAACCCTGCCTTCACCAGTCAGAGTGTTTTGGATCTTGAATACTCATGTGCCGCCCAGCAGAAGGGAGTACCCACTCCATGTGAAGCAAGGCAGGGTGGTTGAGGTATATGCTTTTTAGTCCACAAGGCTGGTGTGTATTTACCCATGATTCATGGATAGGATGGACAAAATCCAAGGAAAACCAGATAAAAATGTGGTGGCATGAATTGTTGTGGTGTAGGGTAAAGGCCTATGGGAGGGTTCTTATGCCTACTCCTCAATAGTGGGAGAGTTCTTACTCCTATGAGTAGGCATAATATCCCTCCCAATTTCTAGGAGGGAAATTCATGGATAGGTGCCCTTGAAATACACTACAAATTTTTTTTCTCCAAGTGATTTACTTAAGTGTGAGAAGGGTCTCTCTTCAATGTTAGAATTTGAACAAAGTTTGGAGACATATGAGAAATGAATTCAATTTTTATCTCCATTTTAACCCATGTCCATGGTGAAAGGTATTGGATTCTTTTGGCCATTCAATTTGGAGCCCTATTCTGTAATTTGCTCTCTCTGTCTCTCCCCTTATGTGATTGCAATTGGGACTATTCTCTAGCTATCACTCCCTTCGCCTTCCTTCATGCGTGTGGGAGTTGGGTGATCCTTCATGGCATAATCTATTTAGGAAGGAACATAGTTGATTTGTTTTGTTTGTCTGTCACATTGAAATTTCCCAAACCATGGTACCTCTTGCCCCACTCCTGGTGCCATTGGAAAGCTCTCTATGATGAGGAGTGAATTGAGTTGATTTCATAATGTTTTAACATACAAAAAAAAAAGTTATCAAATACAGAACATACTTTTCACTAAAAATTCATTTAAATCAAAACGAAAAATTATTGATGAAGGTGATTTGGAAATTTTTAGACCTAAAGTAGGAGAGATATTGAGATTTTAGTAATTTTTTCATTGGGAATTCAATTAAATTAAGAAAAACATTGGTTTTGGAAGGGAAAATTAGCTAGGTAACTAGTTCACACTTGGGCCAACTACACATGGTACACTAATATTAATGTAAAAAGTATACACAAATATATCAGGTCTATGGAACAAGATTGTGAATAGGTGCGAAAAGTCTATGTGACCAATGAGATTGTTAGGATGAGAACCCTAATTATTTTGAGTTCTCTTTCTTAAATTGACACTTAAATATTGCAATAGTCTCATAGGCTTGTGTCTGGGTGTGAATTTTTTTTTTGTGACCAATGAGATTGTTTGAATTGGTGCCTTGATTTGTTTTGAAGAGTTTCCTCAACAAATTATCACTTCTTAAATATTGCATGTCTTTTTGCATGGGGCATGTCTTTTGTATATGATCCATGCAAAAGATATGCAAAGTGCAAGGGGCTTGTAACAGGAATTTTGGGCTTTTTAACACACACTTCTCTCATCTTAATGAAAAGTGCACAAACCCTAACATTTATGTACACATTTTCAACCTTGCAACTTCCTCCTCATACTAACAGACCAGGTTCCAGCACATTATTGTTGGTGTTGAATCAATGACAAACTTTTACATGTGCAAGTTTTTTTTTCAAGTTGGGAGTTGTTACACCTAAGGGATATGAAACATCCTTCATAATTGCTCCAGGATTGCTCCAAGCTAGTGGTGAAAACCAGCGTTTTTTTTCAGTTTTCTCATGGTGCACCTAAAATGGCTATAAGTCACAAGAGGATTTAGTTAAACGTGGCTACAAGACAACTAAAAAAGTAGAAAGTTTTTAGAATCCTATTATTTAATGGCCACCTATTACAACTTACTATCTAAATATGGTTTTTTTAAAGGAAGAAAGCTAGAAATCAGCCCAAATCTTTCCCAAAAAAAAGTGACTATTTCATAGGTCTGCAGCTAAAAATGTACAAATTTTATAAAAAAAGCTTCCAAAATTCGTTTGGACCATGTTGCTAAGCCCTCAATTCTTTCACAAAATCGCAAAAATTCACCACAAAAAACCAAAAGTTAGAATCATGGGTTCTAATTCTGATTAATAAAACCCAAACTGGAACTGGGTCTAATTTTTGGAATTGATTCAAATTTTACCTTTTTGAAGAACAGGATCCCAATTCCATTTTTGTGTGGAATTAGAACCAAAACCAGAACTGATATTTTCGGAAAAAAAAGAAAAAAAACTAACTAACAAAACCTGGAGGATAACCAGGAGGTTAATCAGCAGTTCACTGATTTTTTGGGGGAAAAAAAAAACTAACTAATGAAACCTGGGGGATAACCTGGAGGTTAATCAGCAGTTAATTGTCATTTCCAATCTGGTTTACCCAAAATTTTAATACAACTGAGTCTGATTTTCAGAACCAAAATGGAACCAGGTTTGATTTTCAGAACCTGAACCAAAAACCAAACCAAAAATTTATTTCTTTTGAAAAACCGGACCACAAACCGGAAGCAGAATTTTAAATAAATAAATAAATTGGAAACAGAACCGAACCCATTCTGATTTATTTTCTCAAACCAAACCCAAAGGTTCTTTACTGAAACGCAAGAACTGCCCAAATGTGGTCAAAACTCGAGACTTGGTCTCATCTGAGAGTGCATTTGTCATGTACTTGACACTCTGAAAACCGCCGATCAAGTCAGAGTTTAGAAGACTTCATCATTAGTGCGTGTGTGAGTGTGTGCTACACAAGTTCCTGACTTCCTCACTCTGATCCATTTTACATACTAGAGTTATCCATAAAGTTAGGCGATAATGGGGTTAGTACCATCAGTTTCGGCATAATAGGGCATCAAACGTGTAACTGGGAATGATAATTTTGCAAAAGCACATAACGGGGACCCAAACTTGTTTTCCCACCAATTTTGGTGGTAAACTGAGTTTTATCTTGTGTTCCCTTTTTCATGAGCGCCTGCACTGTTGCTACATATATTTTCACTTCTCCTACATGTACAGCTACTATATTTATTCTCAAACCTTGTGCATTAAATGCTGAAATTTCAGCATTTCATACCCAGATTCAATAAAGTTTCCTTACTTTGCAGATACCATTGAAAGAGGGGATACGGGGCAAAAGGAGAGGAGAGGGGTGAAACAGAGGGCGACTTTATAGATAACTCAACGGATAATTAGATGCGTGCCTGATGATAATCAGGTTAATGCTGGTGGGCTCATGAATTCAAGCCGGTGCACTTCCAGACTTCTTGTGCTAATTCTGCTGCACAAACCAGCAGAATCCAAGGGATTAACATCTAGTGCACAGTTAAGCTTTATTTGCAGTAAGTTACGGGCATCATACATGACACAATCTGCAAATTGGTTAACTTTGGACACACTTCTGTTGCTTCCCCCCAGTGATTGGGTATGCTCTCCTTCCATCAATGGCAGTTTGTTTTTATTAGCCCACCATACACCACACCTCACCAGGCTACCTACTTACTTACAAGTTATTAGTTATTACTCCACCACCCCTGTGTTCAGTGGAGACTTCCTCAATCAGCGGTTTCTTTCGGTTCAGACTTGCTATGCAAAATTGTCAGTACTGACAAAAAGGCAGTGCATCTCAATTCTCTCAAACACTTGTGCTTTTTGACCAGCCTACTAGTGAGCCCACTCTTAAGTTTATCTTTGCTTGTCCTGGTAGGATAATAAGCATGCCCCTAACCAAGCAGCGGCTGGTTACCGAACAGGGCATGAGAACAACCAAGGTTTAGGTGTTGATTGATGAATAAGCTGACCAGGATTCCATATGTACCCAATGATCTAATGCTTGGTGTAAAATGTTATGTTTTTTTTTTTCCTTCTTTTTAGAAATAATAAATTATGGCCAAAAGATGGATTGTGCATTTTTGTGTTCATAAAATTAACCCTCTTGTGCACCCATTGGGCCCCACTTGGAAAAACAAGTGTTTGGTCATAGGGAAAAAATTGTGTCACACGGGTGCCCAATGGGCCCCACTTGGAATTAAAATGTGTTAGTTGATGGGGGAGAAAATTATGTCACTTGGGCACCCATTGGGACCCACTTGGAATTAAAAAGTTTATGATGATGGGGAGAAGTTTGTGTCACTTGGGCACCCATTTGGCCCCACTTAGAATAACAAAGTGTTTGGTTGAGGATGTAATTTAGCCCAAACAATCAAAACATTCAACCCCATTTAGAATAACAAAGTGTTTGGTTGAAGGTGTAATTTAGCTCAAACAATCAAAACATTCAACCCCATTTTAAATAACAAAGTGTTTGCTCAAGAATGTAATTTTGCCCAAACAATCAAAACATTCAACCCCATTTAAAATAACAAAGTGTTTGGTCAAGGATGTAATTTTGCCCAAACAATCAAGACATTCAACCCCATTTAAAATGACAAAGTGTTTGGTTGAGGAGGTGTGATTACAGGAGGAGTTTACAACATTAAGACTTTCAATGTAGTAAACAAAGTGTGTAATCTAGTCTTCATAGGGGTTAGACTAGGCCTCATTAATTTGTAGATATTTACAAACTATACAAACTAGCTTAGTTTGTAGACGCTGCCACTATTGGTTTGTAGACGGTCAATTTTAAGTCACTCATTGATTGTAGACGACTCTAGTCACTAGTGGGGGCCTGAATGGCAGTGTATGGTGTATGTCGTATGGTCTGTACTAGTGGGTGCATTCTCACAGTGTTTCCATGAGCGCCCATTGCTTGGCCTGAAACACACCCTCGAGCGACAAGTGCATCAAGTAGGTACGGTTCTCGTCCATCTCCCACTTCAAAATAGAGAAGTTGCTCTCGACTGACATCATGTTGGTGAATACGGTTGCCAGGCCGCCACATAACGATCATAAATGACCGAACCGGCCTGAGGCACAGCTCAAGCGTCGTCAAACGACATCTCAATGGTGTGCCAGTCGATGGCGACGCATAAGATCTGGTCTGAGGCATACAGATTCAGAAGATTGCGGTGGTCCGCCTCCATCTGATCGATGTCCTCGAAAGACCAAAATGCTGAAATGTGGTCGCAATAGGGCTCCAACACCTCATTCACGAACTTGTCGTGACGGATGGCGATCAACTGGGCAGGTAGCGCAAGCGATGCATCGCTCTCCAAACACATGTTGTTACCGTCACGCTTGGCCTTGACGCCCATCAGGCCGGTGACCAGCGAGATCGCATATGTCGTGACTGTGTGAATGATGTCGTTCTTGTCGTCTACGTCCATGTCGTTGTAGCAAGTGATCGCGAACGACCCTTAGTCGCGGATGTGCTTGACGATTGCGATGACCAAGATACGCATCGACCTAACTGACACGTACTAGGCGTCATCATCATTCTCCTCTACGATCTCAACGCAAAACATGGCGACCAGCGAGCCGATCAGCATGTGGATATGCTGCTCCTGCTGCGCGATCAACAGCGACCGGTTTTGCAAAATGACGAACGTGACATTGATGGCGTTGATGGCTGGTGACACCGCGAACATGATGACCCACCACGCGCATGTTGGCGTCTGCTCGGGACGGTGCATCTCGGTGTACGCCACAATCCTGCGGCGATGATCCTTGAAGAACTACAGCAGGCGCCCCAGGTGCGTCCAACGGTTCGTTTTTTTGGGGCACTTCACGGCCATGCTAGTGATGAAGTTGGCTTGCGCACACTGGAAGATCGAGAACGACCAAGCGAACTTGATCCACTCGCCGCCGACAAGCTCCTCGGCTGCCGACTTGACGACCAAGTCGATCTAATGCAGTGCACACCAAAATGCGGAGCACTAGGTTTTCAGCACAAGCGATCATGCAAGTGATGAGACTGGTGTGGCGACCTGTCATCGTGTTCTCGCTGTCAGATGACATGCCGATCAGCTTGGCATGTCGTTTGCTGTACAGCGCGTCGGGAAACTTGACCAACATGTTAAAGATATTGCCGGCCGTGTGGCGATTAAACATGGGAATCGCAACCAGGTGCAGATTAAAAAGCCGACCACAGAAGTAGATGCGAACGCGCAGGTCGAAGAACGACTAGCCACGGTGCGTGCTACTGTCACGCGCTAGTGACATTGCCCAAACAAATTCGTCGTCGAGACAATCAGCGATCTACTATAGCATGGAGTCGACTAGGACGCGGACGTACTGGTCGACCATTAGGTCAGTGATGCCTACCAACTTGGCCGTCTTGGTGCGTTCCTTGGTGTGCTGGATGGCACTCGCCGTCTGCTGAAACGACATGCCGCCCCCGACGTGGTCCATTGCTAGATTGAACGGCATGATGTTCTTGATGGTGACAATGTACGAGTGCAGATCGTCCTCATCCTCATCGACCTCATTGAGGATGAATAATTTCATGGTGTTGGTCTTCTCCTTGAGCTTCTTGGCGGCCTTCCTGGCGGCTGCGCCGACCACGTCGTCGTCGTTGTCGGCATCATCACTATCAACGACCACCTCGTTGTCCCGGAAGAACATGTTGCCAATGATCGTATTCACGATGCTCGCATTGATCATGAACGTCAGTATGTCGTTGTCGAGATCCATATACCAATGCAGTGTGTTCGCGACCTTGATTTTGTTGTCAAAGAAATGTTGTTTATCCTTCTTGGTCACTGCCTTGTACAGTGCCCACGACTCGACGTGTTGCCTGTCGTGATGGCTTCTGTATTTGTGCGGTAGGAATGGTTTCAGAAAATATTTGATGTTGTTGCGCGACTTGCACTTTCGCGTTGAGCTATCATCGACCACGACGCTATCCCGACCTTCATAGACGCAGAACATGCATCAGACAGTGATGTCGCCATTGCCCGCTGTGCTAACAACCTCCAACACGTACTCGAACCCGTGCGCGGGCTGCCATGGTGTCTTGGCCTTGGGTGGCATGGCGATTGGATCAATTTTGGGGTGTCGAGAGCAAATTGCAACCGTGCCGCACTCTGCAGCGCCTCGTGAGGTCATCCACGCCTGCTAGCGCACTCCGCGCGTTGTGGCAGGTCTTTATGAGACAAAAATTAATTTGTAGATCCGCCGACGGGTCATTTGTAGATATTGTCCCCTATTTTTAGCAAATCTACAAACTAATGAAGCCTGGGTTAGACCAATCTATATCATTCTTCTAGGTTTTTTTGCACCAAAATCCGATTTTCATATTTTAGGTGCTCAAGTACCATTTGTGGAGTCCTTTGTATCAAAGGCACTCAAGGAGGACCTCAACATGAATGTTAACCTTCCTATGCTTGTAAATCCCGAGGTAACTTTTGTGATATTTTAGTTTTATTATGCACAGTGGTCAAGCCACTTCCAACATACTATATTTCCCTTACCAAGTATCTTGTAACATTACACTAGGTTTGATGCTCATACCATAGTTATGTTGGAGAAGCTATTAAATTTAGGATCCTTTGACACCATAATGGGCCATTTGACTCGTCATCAAGTCACTTTTCCTGCATCTTTACGGGCTAAACCTTCCTTCAATGGTCCAATTTGTTGCCCTTGTTTTCTTAGGATGTTGGGCTTTGATCGCTCCTACATTAATCAAGATTGTCACAACCCCACTTTGGCCAAGTGTGGGGGTGAAGCCCAACACTTGGAAAAGTTGGAGATTTGGAGTCCTCCGGGACTCCCGAATGTTCAAAGCTCGACAGCAAGGCCCAAAACACCTCTAATTGAGGTGTTCTTGGTGTCATTGGAAAGGTCTTGAAACGTAGATATCGAAAAAATGGCCTCGCATTGGCCATTCGGACATCTGTAGCCCAAGTTATGGGCAAAAGAAGGGCCGGGAATCAAACTGGCAGTTTGACTCCCGACCACTAAAAGTCAGGAATCGACCTCTTCCTAACGTCCGAATTGAGAGTGCGACACGAAGATAGAAAGATCTCGACGAGGGCTACAACTTTGGTTTAGACCCTGTTGCGATCGGACTCCACAATCGGGAGTTATGGCTGTTCAAAGTTTGGGGAGTCCAGCCAGGACAGTTTCGGGACTCCATTTCAGGAGTCCCAACAAAATGTGCCATTTGGATGTAGCCTCGGCGACCATCCACAGAGAATACTATAGGGAGTAAGGTGGTGGTTTACTCCCCAGTCCGGGCCGTGGTGAGTCTTGTGTGTCCAAGTGCCCGTGGCAAGTCCCAACACCGAAGGGTGTCCCGAATGCTAAACTAACCTCTTGTGGTTGGTTTTTGGATGCAGATTCACACGAGCTAAGCTAGTCCCTCTTCCTAGTCTAATCCCTGGGCTCCCAACACGAGCTAAACTCGACCCTCTACCCCCTTTTAGAGTTGGAAGCCGGGAGCGCGCCGCTAAGTCACAATTTCCGCAACTTGACTTTGGGAAACCCTCAAGTGGGTTTCACCCCGTGACTTGGGAATGCGTCAAAGATGATCACTTTACTTTCCTTGATGTGATGGCACATTTTAAAACTAGTATTTATTTCTTCCAAGTAGCATTATGGGATGCTCGTGCGATATTGCTTGAAGTCATTCGATCACATCTTGCCTTTCAAAAATCTAATGGTGCAATCCTATCCTCAAATGGAGTCTTTTTTTATGGATCAACTAGATTAGCAAAAATTTATTTCATATTCTAACATACACTCTTTTGGATGTCATGTGAACACATATGTGTTCTTATGCAAGCCCAACAACAGAAGCTTGTTTATTAGCTCATCCTAACACACCTTCATTGTTTTGTCCTTAGCCCATTTCCTCACAACGATACATATTCATCTCAATACATCACATCCTATAGTTGCACAACTTTCACGATGTCAATGTGATCATACCATCAATGATTTGGGTATCTTCTGTCCTTGCTTTTATGAAAACTAAACCAATTAAGTTACAAATATAAAAATTGTAAAAAATAATTGAACAATTTGAAATATAAACATTGCAAAATATTTCATTTTCATTAAACAAAGGTGTAATTTTTTATTTCACCTCACCTTCTTTTTTACATCATTTTATGGTGGTTTCATACTTGGATAAATGATATTTTTACAAATAGAAAAATATTCTAGTTTTAGTAGTTTTTTCATCTACTATATCATATATTAATGTGTCACATTCTCACTAATTTTTTAAGTTAATATGGAATTCTCTTGTCTTTTGTACCATTATTTTTCAAATTTTGATAATATTTTTTCCCATAAGTATGGTTGTGTTATAAGTGTTTTATAAGTGTAATGTTTTAAAATTTAAATTAGGATTCTATTTAGGTAAGACTTAATGTGTAAATTAAGATTTAAATTAGCAAATTTGACAATTGCTTAGTTTTTGAATCCAAGCAATTGTTTTATTCATGTGACGCAACAATTGCCCAATTTGTGTGATTTGAAGGTCACCGAGTTCATGTAACCCAGTGACCACCATGCTTGATTTGAGAACCTTGGTAGTTGCATGATTTGTGAACCTTAACAACCACTTAGTTTGTGTAACTTGACGACCACCCAATTTGTTCAAGCCAAGGCTTGCATGGTTTTTCAACTTAGAGGCCACATGGTTCAAAAAAACCAATTGGTGGCTTGCCCAATCTTTTAGTTGTGTTTGTCAAACTTGACAACTATTTGGTTATGGAACCTTTTGATCATTAATGAGGTGGAACTTGGGGGACCCATGATCTTCAAACTTGGTCCTCCAAGCATATGAAATCTAAAGAACAAACCTATGAATATTAGGTCATAGGAATATTTAAAATATCTTACCTATCATCATGAGTGGATGTTTAATAATTTTTAGAATGAAAAGTCAAAAAATAAGAAACTAAATCTAGAATTGTTGAAAAAGTTGGGATTTGAACTTCAAACCTTTGATGAAGCATAAACTTTCCATAAAAATGGGTTATTATTAACTTCTAATACATGATTGTATTATCTATAATTAAACTTGATTGTTGAAATTTTGGAATATTAAAAATGGGGCTATTGAAATGGTGATTATTGAGTTAGGAAGTTTTTAAATTATTTTTTCTCGAACATGGGCTTATCTAAAAAACTATCATCATTTGTGAATTTAAAAAAAAAGTATATAAATAATTTCAATCTAATTTTTTTAACAAATATCAATCAAAGGGTCAAGGAAAACATATAGAATCAACAAATGGTAAAAACTATAAAAAGTTTTTGCCCCTTTGTGTGGAACTTGGGATCTTGTTATGGTGGCCCTAATAATTGCTAATTAAATTACCACATTGTTGAATTGACATAAATAAATGGTTGAAGGGGATGATAACATGCATTTGAAGAACAACAAGGATATTATTAATTTGTAAGATTGAAGGACCCTAAACAAATGAGTGCAAATTGGTTGTGGATGTTGGAAGGATGAACACTAATTTCTATGTTTGGGCTTCTACATTTGTTAATTGCATTGTCATTTGCCCATCATTGGTCTTTGACCTTTATGTATATTAATTATACACAAGAAACTAGTCCTTTTTGGAAAGGTTAGTACCGAGAAATAAACAAATTTTGTTAAAGGAATCTATTCACAATGTTAATGTCATCATGTGTTATTTTTTTGAATTGTTGGTAACACTTTCTTGACAACAAAACTTCAATGATGAAAAAGAAGTAACTTCTCGTTTGAAGAGTGCAAAACTATGGTTTAGACATTCCTCAATGAATGCACCATAGACCTAATATGAAAAAATAAAGAAATTTTATGATTGTTTAAAAAACAAAGATTTGTGAAAAGGTGTGGTTCATAATTGTGGGTTTGTCGCAATCAACATATATATGCTATAAATGTGAAAGCCATTGAGGTTGTAGGTACTTGCCACATGGAAACAAAGGAACATGGAAATTGTGGATCCCAACTAGACAAGCATAATTGAACGTGCAATATGTTGTCAAGAGTTGCACATATACAATGTTGCATAAAATGAAAGGCATTATCAATGACTGACAAGATGTTCGACTCTTGATTCCTAAAACATGGAAAAATATTCTAGAGTGAAATGATGAGGTAATGTTTTGGTTCTTACAAATAATTTTCTATTATTCCATGGCAAATTCAAAACTAACTTGGTGCTTGTTAAGTTTTAACTGCACACCACATATTAAAATTGTTTCACAATGCATCCCAACAAGTCCCAATTATTATTTTGATTTTATTTAATTATGATAATCAATTTCTTGTTGTTGTCTCCATGTAGATTAATGTTGAGTTAAAAATATTGCAACTTGCTATGAGTCGATTAAAAAAGAGAAGCCACTTGAATGTTGATGTCAAAAAAAAGGGCTTTGATTTTGCAAAGTGTAATATTTGTGAATAATAGAAAGATTTAATATCCAAGGTAGGGAAAAATAGCATTGGTGCTAAAAAACTTGAACGAATTTTTTTTAAAAACACAATAGACACTAATAATCTTATGTGCACCTTTATCACACTTGGACAACATAATCAATCCGATCCAAAGAAGAATTTCTATGCATCATTCATGACAAAATGGATCATTTGAAAATTGTTTTTCCTAGGTTAGAAGTGAAGAACAAAATGACTTTTATCCTTTGTTAATTACCCATAATGTTGATTGGAATGATTGCTCTTGGGCATGGGGATGAAACTTTTGCTCAATATTCTAATGAGTTTTGACACAATCATCCTAACTCTCTTACATTTTTTTGTGTATATTGGAAAATAAATTAATCTATGAGTTTTAATTGGAGAACCTTGTTGGAACAAAGCCTTTGCCTAAAAACTTGTCATTCCAAATGGACAACTATGTTAAAATAACAATAATTGTCACATGTTTGCATTTCATCTTTGTTGATTGCATCATGAAAAATGTTTGAAGAAATGCAATTGAGGTTTCTAGTTGTTGGACACACACACAAGGACATTGATGCAAGTTTTGAATATCTTTCCAAAACGTTACATTAGCAAAATACTTACATCTTGGTTGACTTGATGCAAGGGTTCATGATTTCCCAAGATTGACCTTCCATTCTACAATTCATTCAAGAGATTCTTAATTTCAAATCTTGAGTTTAGGGGTATTTCAAGGATGGTTTTGAAACCTTGGTGGGGCATAGTAACATGCATCTCTGTCATTTCTTTGTGGATTCTAATAAGTGGCCAATCATGTAATACAAAGTGATGAGAAAAAAATCATCAATATTGACATTGCTAAATGTGTGGAGTTTTGGAGGTTGGGGATGCTAAGGAATGATATTCACATTAAAAAAATGGGTCCTTCCACGAGGTATTGGCAAAATATTTTAGCCACATTATCAAAGCCCAATAATTTGGTTTAGGTTTTTGGCCTTTAGCTAGCAATTGGAGATCCAATCATGATGTAATAGGTCTTGCAGCTACTATTGTTGATGAGATTGATCTTGAAGACCTAATCATCCTTCCATATTGCAAGCCTAAGAACATGCAACTCATGTTGAAAATAGTTGCATACACACCATAGCTAAACTTAAAGCCCTTAAAGATTTTTTTTTGTAAGGCTTGCTAATCTTGAATTATATCTTGTGCACATGGATGGGACAATCTAAAAGTGAAGTTGTGAAGGATGAGTTGGATGAACATTTTAGAATGTTTCATATTCAATGGTGGGTGTTTCTAAAAAAAAGAATTAAAAATGATAAGAAATTATATGAAAATTGTTGGCAAAGCAAATGATAATGCAATTTAACAAATCCAAAGCAATTGCTTGATATAACAACAATTGTATTTTCCTTTCCTACATGAAGTAATTGTGACAAACAATATAAATATTAATTTTTTTCATGCTAGCAAGGCAAAAACAAGACCTTAACACTACCACAAAACCATGTTTTAATGTTGGTTTTATTATTAATTTAGGAATATTAAGCATTAGAGAAAAATGGATTTAGTTGAAACAAACTAGTCATTTTTTACACAAATTTGACTAAATCTGTCTTGATTGAAATGACTCAAGATGACTAAAATGACTAAAAATATTAGTTGACATAGTAGTTGTTTAAAATGACTAAGAAGACTAAAAATATTAGTTGATGTGAAAATATTATTAATAAAAAAATTGGATTAAATTAAAAAAGAGTTATTATCACACTAAACCCACGATTTTAACGATTTTTTTTTGGGGTAAATTGCAATTATAATTTGACAAACCCACTTAAATGAATTCTATAAATTTTCAAATTCCAAATGTTAAGTCATTACATCAATACATATATGGAAAATCAATAAATATAAATATAAACTTCCTTTCAAAAGATTCATAATGAAATGGATTTCATTTCTAAATGTATGCAATTAAAATTCACATGTTTTAAATTTGATAAATTTATTTATTTTTCACAAAAAAACTCAAATCATATTAAATTAATTCAAGTTTTGCATGTACAATAGTTGTGTTCTATTTTTTGTAAAAAATTAAATACAACATTTTAGTTTCATTTTTCATTTTTTCACATGTCATTTTGTTATATTTCAATTAAACTACCCCTTATTTTCATTTTGTGAATGATTATAAATATCAACTAAGAACATGACACCCATAATGTACTCTCATTTATTTAGTAAATTACCTCTTCATATCAGATGAAAAAATGTATTTACCATTTTCATGTCATGGGGAAATGCATGAGGAATCTCTCATTGATTATCCTATTGACCATTCTCTCATTTAGCCATCTCAACAAATCAATGCCTCAAACCTTAACATTTGAGGCCTTGAAGATGATCCAACTTGGACCAATGGCACAAGGGTCCACTAATATACTTGACAATTACCTTGGGTCCTTACCATGTTGATACTAGTACAGTGTTTTATTAACCATTAGCATTTTCCTCCTCAAAAAATCATAGGTGAAAGAGAGTTAAAGGGTTTTTGTTAACTTTTCAAGTTAGACAACTAAAGGAGCTAAGCATCCAGAACTCAATTATTTCAAAATGTTATTTATTAAAAGTAATAATTCTGAAGTCCAATTTTTCTTGAACATCAGTTGGTTACAACTTACAATTTGGAATACAATTCATGTAAATCATAGGTGAAAGATGGTTAAAGGGGTTTTTTAACATTTGAAGTTATACAATTAAGCAAGCTAAGTATCCACAAGTAAACTATTTCACAATGACATATTTATACAAAAGTAGAATTTTAAAGTCCACTTTTTTCTTGAACATAAGTTGGTTACAATTGTGGATGTAATTCATAAACGTCTTTGTCTTTCCCCCCACATTTTCATGTGAACAAAAAAACCCATGTGTTTGGGTCTAATATTTGAGGTTTCAAAGTCCAATTGATGCAACATATTGAGCTTACTTGTGTGTTTATGAGTTGAAAATTAGACCAGGTGACTCTCAGCCTGTCTCATCAGTTCCTGGGCCTGTCACTTGTTCTGCCAAGAGTAGAATCTCTGAAATGTGGTGTTGGTTTCCAAGGAAGACTACCATTGACACCAGCAATGACACTCTGGAGCATGTGGTTTCGAGACAGTGTGATTACTAAAAGAGAGGACCCACAAATTACAAGAGCAAGCATTATTATTACCATGTGTTGAGGTTTGTTGGTGATGCCTAATGAGATAATGCAATTAGTTAATAATGACCCATGTTAAACATAAAAGGCAACACTTGAGTCTTGTGGTGTAAATTATTATTTTTAAATTCATATTGGGGAGGGGTTTACTGTTGTTAGGCAATGTCAACATTATTGGACAATATTTAAAGACTATTGAAATTATCAGTTGTGTCCCTCATTAGAGTTAATCCAAGGCAACCCACCCGAACTTTGATTGAAGAAGGGAACTTTCATTCAAAATATACCTTTTATATATATATAAAATCTTTTGAATGTAGTTAGGTGGTTGCCATTGGGGAGCATGGAGTTTTGAAAAAAGAGCATGTTGAAAAATTATATTTCAATACAGTTTACAATTTCAAGTGGTAAGGTGAGCACAATGTTATGTTTCATGTTAACCATGAAATAGGATTTTGTTTTTGAAATTTTGACCATTATGAACATTGGAATTGATTTAAAATCAATATGGAGAGATAAATAATTTATGCATGTTTAATTTTGTGCCTAAAACGAATCTTATTAGGAGGCATCATAAAAAGAAATCATAGTCTTTTTTATCAAAAAACTCAATAAAAAAGACTTCCATTTTGGTCTCTTTACTCCCTTGTCAAATGTCATTTTGGACATGTTGATTTTGACGTAGTTTTTTTTGACTAGGGGGTCATGTGACATTTTGATTAATCAAAATGACTAATTGTCAATTTGACCACTAGTCAATTAAACCATCATTATTTATGGTTTGATTTATGTCATGTGCCATCATTATAAGGGGATGTTATTTCATGAGTGGGTGAGTGTGAACGATGAACATGAACAACAAACATGATTTTGTGCGCAAGAGAGAATACTTTCAATAAATTTCGTCCATGTCAAAGAGTATATTTTCTGACATATTTTGGTGACATGGAAAAATATTCCTTGACACAATTGAATATTTTTCCATGTCACCAATGTGTCCATGTGGCATTCAATGGCTTCAAATCGTTAGAATTAAAAAGGTTGCAGTGTTTGTCAACTTCTATATCTTACAATAGATTAGGAATTGGACCACCTAGAGAAGGGGTACATGCTTGATTTCTCATGGAGATTTATGATAAGATTTGCAAACAAGTTTTGTGGTTGTTGAAACAAAGTTAGCTATTGTGATTTGTAGAATCGTTTTGCCATTTGTAATTGTTTGAAGGTCATTAGTCCCATGCAAGTGGTCCAATACACATCAAACATGTTTCATGATAACAATAAATATGCAAATAGATTAGACATTTACAAATATGTCACTAAGCACATATATGTTTACAATTGTGGATTATTTTGGGCAGGTAGTGTAATTTTTTATGCAAGCTTGAAATAAACATTCAAAGTAACCTAATTTAAAGTTTGTTCATTTCTGACATGTCACCATATCCATACCCACAACATTTTTGTCAAACACTGCCAAATTTAAACTTGAATCCTTTTGTAGATATAAAAGAATTAAAAAGTGTAAATGTAAAATACCAAGCTAGTAAAGGCTAGATACTAAGCATCTTCTAATCACTTGCAAGATTACAAGATATATGCAACATTGATCAAAATGTTTATATTGAAATTTTGGAACAATTTATAAAAACCACTTAGAGAAAATCCATGGTCAACACACTTGACAAACAAAAATTTTAGGACATGGTTTCACTAGTAATGTGACTACCTACTTGGATTCTACGTGAAAAAAAAAAGTGAATCAATTTTACAATAGAAATGGCTAGGGAATAATTCTATAGTAAAGGATAATGCATACAAGTCACCTACATTTGTTTACATCAAGGAGATGGATCAGTTGAAGTCGACATACATTATAGTCGATAGTGAGGAAAAGGAATCAAGATTTGCAACATACCCAAAAGAAGGAGTGATGAAAATGGATGACAAAGAAGAAACCACACTAACCATCATAATGCGCAAACCATGAAATATGGACACCAATGAAGAAGAACAAACCATGCCACGAGCAACACTAATGTCAAAAATAGGTTCTAAAGATGTGAACACACTAGTAGAAATTAGCCAAAATGTAACCATTCAAATTTACGACTACATGCGACTTATAGTCGTTTGCGACTAGATTTGAAAATATTTGCAACTACAAGACCAACTTTCAACTATTTTGGTCATTTTCACAACTACGATGCAACTATTAGAAATTTCATCCCATTGGTTACATCAATTTTACATTTATTTTCATCCATTAATAGGTTGATATGTCCCACTACTCGCAATAGTCACCAAATTAGTTGCATCTTAAAGGTATTCTACAATGACATAGGGGTATATTTTAATGTATGTACTAAAATTATATATATAATATGCATACATATGTATATTTATTATATAATGAATCGCAAAATTAATATTTGAACTTTGAATTTTTTTATTCAAATCTGAAAATTGTTATTTCAATTGTTTAAAACATTATTTAAATTTGAAAATTTTGATTTGAATATGATATTTTCAATTCAAAA
>Ga0116231_10000832_pt1 | contig 58792 bp, 47 predicted proteins | sample S1TSphgellanicum_2_FD_89695 | JGI IMG/M metagenome (GOLD analysis project Ga0116231, IMG submission 89695) | Host-associated microbial communities from peat moss isolated from Minnesota, USA - S1T2_Fd - Sphagnum magellanicum MG | ecosystem: Host-associated > Plants > Peat moss > Unclassified...
GCCGGGTCCTCGGCGTAGAGCCGCACTTCGATGGCGGCGCCTTTGGCGGGATAGGCTTGCGATAGATCGGGCGGATCGCCCGCTGTGGTGCGGATCATCCATTCGACAAGATCGATGCCGGTCACCGCCTCGGTGATCGCGTGCTCGACCTGGAGTCGGGTGTTGACCTCGAGAAAGTAGAACCGATCGACGGCTTCGTCGTAGATGAACTCGACCGTGCCCGCCGATCTGTAGTTCACGGACCGGGCCAAAGCGGCGGCGCAGTCCAACAGCCGTGTGCGGGTGGCGCTTGGCAGACGCGGGGCAGGGGTCTCCTCCACAACCTTCTGATTGCGCCGCTGAAGAGAGCAATCGCGTTCGCCGAGCGCAACGACGCCGCCCTGGCCATCGCCGAAGATTTGCACCTCGACGTGTCGCGCCCGTTCGACAAACCGCTCCAGGAACACGCCGGCGTCGCTGAAGAAGCTCTGGCCCAAGCGTTGAACCGATTCAAAAGCGTGGTCCAAGGCTGCTTGGTCGTTACAGCGGGTGAGGCCTATGCCGCCGCCGCCCGCGGTGCTCTTCAGCATGACCGGATAGCCAAGCCTGCCCGCCACCTCGCGCGCCTCGTCGAGATCGCGAAGCAAACTTGAGCCCGGCGTGAGGGGAACGCCGGCGGCCTCGGCGAGCGCGCGGGCGGCGTGTTTCAGGCCGAATTCCCGCATCTGGTCGCCGGTTGGGCCGCAAAAAGCGATGCCGGCCGCCTCGCAGGCGTCGGCGAAGGCTGCGTTCTCCGATAAAAAGCCGTAGCCTGGAATAATCGCCTGGGCGCCGGCCGCCTTCGCCGCCGCAATGATCGCATCCCCCCGCAGATAGCTCTCAGCCGGCGTCACGCCGCCCAGCGAGATAGACACGTCCGCTTGCAGCACGTGCATGGCGTTGCGGTCGGCGTCCGAATGAACGGCGACGCTGCGGATGCCCATTTTTCTCAGTGTGCGGATGATCCGCACGGCGATCTCGCCGCGATTGGCGATCAGGACGGTGTCGATCATCGCGCGGCAGCCGCTGCGCGATAGGCGCGCCAGCCTCCAAAGGCGGTGATGTCTTTGGCGTCGGCGATGGCGTGGCCCTCGCAGATGAAGCCTTTGACCGTTCGCCCGTCGGACAGCTCAAGCGATCCAAGCCCGAGCGGGGCCGGAATGCCGGCGAGGAACCCGCCGACATGGGCGAGCGGCATGTCCCACAGCTCAACCTCAATCGCGCCGCCGACGCCGTCGGTCACGCGCGCCAAACCGGGCTTGGGCGGTGTGGTATTGTTCAGCGCATAGAGCCGGTAAGCCGTCGATGTCGTGGTCCGCTCGACGAAGATCGCGTCGCGGTCCGTCAGCTCATGGTTCAGCGGCATACCGGTGAGGTGGGCGCCGACGACAGCCAGGCGAAGTGTGGCGGGCGTCGCGGGGGTGTTTGGCATAGTCGTCTCCAGGGTGGGAAGCGGCAGGCCGGTCGCGCCGCGCGGAAGATCGAAGCGCCGCTCCCATTGGCCGGCGAGCTCGGCGAGGCTTCGCTCTGCCCAGGTCGGTCCGATCAGAGTGACGCCGAAGGGCAGGCCGTCGCCGCGGAAACCGACAGGCAAGGCCACAGCGCTCCAGTCGAGCAGATTGACGAAATTGGTATAGACGCCGAGCCGGCTGTTCACCGTGATCGGATCGGCCATCACTTGCGCGATCGTCGGATGACAGGGCGTTGTCGGCACAAGCAGGGCGTCGACCGAGGCCATGATCGCCTGGGCCGGTCCGCTCAGCTCCGCCAGTCGATACTGGGACTGAAACACATCCACGGCGCTGAACGCCGCGCCGCCGCCGACGATGGCGCGCACCGTCGGGTCCATATCCTCGGCGTGGTCGTCGAAAAAGGGTTGGATCGCCGCCAGGCGCTCGGCCACCCAGGGCCCCTCGTAGAGGAGGGCCGCGACGGCGTGGAGCGGTGCGAAATCGATCGTGACCCATTCGGCGTCGATCCGCTCAAGCGCCGCCCGCCAGGCCGCACTCGCTTGCTCATCGCCGAAGAAGCGCGGATCGGCCGGCACGCCAAGCCGAGGGCGCGACGGCGGCTTAACCACGCCGGCTGGCGAGCGCCGCGACAGCGAGTCCGTGGGGTCCCATCCCCGGGCGATACGATCGACGGCCAGGGCGTCGGAAACCGTTGTCGCCATCACCGTGATGCAGTCGAGCGTGCGGCACGCGCGAACCAGGCCGGTCGAGCTCCAGGCGCCGCGGGTCGGCTTGAGGCCGACGATGTTGTTGGCGCCGGCGGGCACGCGCCCGGAGCCGGCGGTGTCGGTGCCGAGCGCGAAGGCTGCCAGACCCCGCGCCACGACCGAGGCTGAGCCCGAACTGGAGCCCCCGCTGATATGGTCGGGTTTGAAGCTGTTGGGCACGGCCCCGTAAGGACTGCGCGTGCCGACAAGCCCGGTCGCGAACTGATCGAGATTGGTTTTGCCGATGACGACGGCGCCCGCGTCAGTCAGTCGCTTGACGACGGTGGCGCTCCGCTCCGGGCGGTACGCGAAGGCGGGACACGCGGCTGTGGTCTCAAATCCCTCGACGTCGATATTGTCCTTGACGGCGAAGGGTACGCCCAGCAGCGGCAGGGCGCCGCCTTCAGCGCGTCGCTTAGAAATGGCTTCGAGTTGTCGCGTGAGGGTGTCGGGATCGCCGATGGAGATCCAGGCGGGGTCGGCCCGATCGAGGCTGGCGATCAACGCGTTCAGTTCTGCGGTTAAACGGGGGAGATCGCGGCCGACCTCGATCCAATCTTGAACGGTCCGGCCAATCAGAGGCCTTGGCGAAAGAGGCGACATGGCTGGCCTGCCAAAAAACTTAGGGAACAGGCAAGTATCTACCGCGACCCATCGGCGACATGCGTCGATTGACTAATGGTCACAGCGCGCCCCGGCCCGAGGGCCGTCTCGCTCGCCCCGCGGTCCTTATGGGCCATCGATATCCTTATTGTCGTTCGAGCTGAGGCGGAGCTATAAAAGCGGTTTATAAAGTCGCGATCGCGTCATTTTTTGCCGTTTTTATGAAGTAAATACGTATCCATGATCCAGCCTTTCTCAGATCGGGCCTTGGCGCGGATCGTTTTTATGTCGTCGGAAACATCTTTCAATTTGCCCGATACCAGGATTTCGTCTGGCGTGCCGAGGTAGGCGCCCCAATAGATGTCGATATCTTGATCTACAAATCGGCTGTAGGCGTCGCTCGCGTCCAACATGACGACCACGCTATCCACAGTGTTGGGAAAACCCTCCAACATTTTCCGCCCCGTCGTGATTTCGACGCCCTGACCTATGCGGCCGATCGGAACCCGGTGCCTCGCCGCCAGCGCTTGAACGCTCGTGATGCCGGGGATGACGTCGTACTCCAGCTCCAGGCCGCTGGTTTGGGCGATCAGCTCGACAATGCGGATGGTGCTATCGTAGAGCGAGGGGTCGCCCCAAACCAAGAAGGCGCCGCACTCGCCCTCCGCCATCTCCTCGGCGATCAGCCGCTCGTACAGAACTTTCTTGTCGGCGTTGAGCGCCTCGACCGTTGGGAGGTAGGTTTCGGTGTCGCGCGGCCAGGATGGGCTATCGGCATCCACAAACCGATAATCGTCGCGCTTGATATAGCGTCGACAAATGTCTTTCCGAAGTGCATTCAGATCCGCCTTGCTCGCACCCTTATCCAGCATGAAGAAGACGTCGACCCGATTGAGGGCGTTTACGGCCTGTATGGTGACGTATTCGGGGTCGCCCGCTCCGATGCCGATAATGAGGATCTTCTTCATCGAGGATTTCCAATCGAAACGGGCCAAGCCTGATTAGAGGGTGACAGACGGACGTGGATACCGGTTCCGCCGCCCTGGGCCATCCCCTTACTATAGCCTAGCTCAGGGCGAGGCTTTCCAGAACGGCTGCGACGCGATCCCGCGCAGGGCCCGATAGCGGCAGAATGGGGCGCGGAGGTTGCGCTGTGCAGAGCCCGAGTAGGTTCGCCGCCGCGTAGACGACCCTGAGGCTGCTGAAGTCTTGAAACAGGTCCCACAGAGGCTGGAGCTTGCGATCGAGTTGTCGCGCCGGATTTATATTGCCGCGATCTATGGCGCTGACGATCTCCAGGCAGGGCTTAGGAAAGAGCCCTGCCAAAACACTGTACCACGCGTCGCCGCCAGCGATCCGCGCCTCCGTCGCCCGCCAATCGCCGCTGTAGCCGAGCGAAAAGCCTGCCGGCACACGCGCCCGCAGCTCTGAGATATCGCGGTCCATCCGATCGCCCGTCGGCGCGGGGTTTTTCACAGCGACGATGTTCGGCGTCTGACTGAGGCGGGCCAACAGTGTGTCGCTGAAGGTGAAGTGCGTCGTGGTGGGATTGTTGTAGATGCATAGAGGCAGCCCGACCTCGGACGCCACCGTCGTGAAATGCAGAGCGACCTCCTCATCCGTCAACGGGATGTACGCGACGGGCGCGAGCAGAACCGCGTCTGCGCCCGCGGCCCGTGCGTCCTCGCCCAAACGCACCGCCTCGTCGGTCCGCAGTGCGCCGATCCCCACCATCACCGGACATCGCCCGTTGGCTGCCTTCAGGCCGCTTTCGACGGTGCGCCGCCGAGCGTCGCGGGTCAGGTAAGTGTAGGTTCCGGTGCTACCAAGAAGGCCGATGGAGTCGACGCCCGCCTCGACCAGCCGCTGGATAAGACGCTCCAGCGCCGCCTCGTCCACGCGTCCGTCCTCATCGGTGGGCGTAATGGGGAAGGCGCATAGTCCCTCAAACAACGCCATGTCGGCTTAAACCTCGTCTGACCTGGAGCGGAGCCGCTCCCTGCGCCCGACCGGCGGGGACTGTGAAATCAAATCCTGTATGCAACTGTTTCGCGAGGCGGCTATCCTATCGGCCAAGTCCGTGCAGCGATGCGCAAGGCCCCGTTTTAGCCTGCGCTCTTTAGAGGGTCTTTCATGCGTCTTTGCACCGTCGCTCTGGCCTTCTTTCTCATCGCGAGCCCGGCGCTTGCGGCCGATCCGGCGCCCGTTGCGGGTTCTAAGGGGATGGTCGTGACGGCTCAGCATCTGGCGTCGGATGTGGGGGCGCAGGTGCTGAGAGAGGGCGGCAACGCGGTCGACGCCGCTGTGGCCGTGGGCTACGCGCTGGCGGTGGTCTATCCCCAGGCCGGCAACATCGGCGGCGGCGGGTTCATGACCATTCGCCTGGCCGATGGGCGTACGACCTTTCTGGATTATCGCGAAAAGGCGCCCCTGGCGGCGACGGCGACCATGTTCCAGGACGCCGCCGGCAAGGTCGTGCCGGGGCGGTCTACCGATAGCTGGTTGGCGGTCGGCGTCCCTGGCACCGTGCTCGGGCTGGAGACGGCGCGGATAAGGTACGGAACCCTGTCGCGCGCCGCCCTGATGGCCCCGGCGATCAAGCTGGCGCGCGAGGGCTTTGTGCTCGAACAGGGCGACGCCGCCGTCATGGCGCTGGAGGGGCCGTATCTTGCGAAAGACCCGGCTTCAGTGAAAATTTTCCAACCCCATGGCCGGCCCCTGACCAAGGGCGACCGGCTGGTGCAGACCGATCTCGCCGCCACCTTGAGCGAGATCGCTGAAAAAGGTCCCGACGCCCTCTATCGCGGCCCCATCGGCGCCGAAATCGTGCGCGCGAGCGAGGCGGGCGGCGGTATCCTCACCAAGGCTGACTTCGCCCACTACCGGGTGCGGGAACTGCGGCCGATCGAGTGCGACTATCGCGGCTACCACGTCATCTCGTCGCCGCCGCCAAGCTCCGGCGGCGTGACGCTGTGCGAAACGCTGAACGTGCTGCAAGGCTACGATCTGGCGGCGATGGGCTATCACTCCGCCGCCGAGGTGCATTTTCTGGTCGAGGCGCTACGCCGCACCTACATCGATCGCAACAACACCCTGGGCGATCCGGACTTTGTGGCGAACCCCATCGCGCACTTGCTCGATCCCGCCTATGCGGCGGCGCTGCGCGCCAGCATCGACCCCGAGCGCGCGACGCCATCCTCCACGCTGGGACCCGCCGCGCCGGCCCATGAGGGCAGCAACACCACCCAGTACGATGTGCTGGACGCCGCCGGAAACGCGGTCTCGGTCACCTACACCCTGAACGACTGGTTCGGCGCCCACCGGGTGGCGGGGAGCACCGGCATCGTCGTGAACAATGAGATGGACGATTTCACCTCAAAGCCCGGCGTGCCCAACATGTTCGGCCTTGTTCAAGGCGCCAATAATGCTGTCGCGCCCGGCAAGACGCCGCTCAGCTCCATGTCGCCCACCATCGTCACCCGCGACGGCAAGGTCGCCCTGATTATCGGTAGCCCTGGCGGCTCGCGCATCATCACCATCACGCTGGAGGCCATCCTGAACCTGGTCGATCACGGCATGAACGTGCAGGAAGCGATCGATGCACCGCGTATCCATGAGCAATGGCTGCCCGATACGGTCTATCTGGAGCCCTATGCGCTTTCCCCCGACACCCAAAAACTGCTGGAGGCGCGTGGCTATAGCTTTAGCGAAGGCGGCCATTGGGGCATCGCCGAGGGTATCGTCACCGGCGCGCCGACCTTGGTCGCGGCCAAAAAGGCGAGCGAGGCGGGGAACCTGCTCCTGGGCGCTCCAGGCCTGCCGGGCGCCACGATGTTTGGCGCGCACGATGTACGGGGCGGTGCGGGCAAGGCGACGCCTGTGGATTGACGTCGGGCTCAGCTGAGAAAATCGACCACCGCCGCGGTCCAGGCCTGCGGCAGTTGATCCACGACATCGACGCCCCCGCCCTCCAGGGCGACGAAGGCGAAGTCGGGGCGCAGCGACCGCGCTCGCAGCGCGTGCTCGTAGAGGATGTCGCCCGTGTTGGTCAGCACAAGGGTCGGATGGCGGATCGCCGCCAACCCCGCCGCATGATCTTAGCTAAACGCCGCGTTGTGTCCGTACCATAAGGGCGCCCTGACAGAGGCCATCCAGAGCACGTACTGCTGAACCCGCTCCAGCGGCACGGAGCCCGCGACAAAAGCCGCGCGATGCTTGAAGGCCGAGGACAGATGCGAGCCGTCGACCTCGAGTATGGACGAGGCCTTCTCGCGCCTGGCCGCGTCCTCCCGGAAAACCGCCTGCTCTTGCGGGGTCAAGGGCGCCGGCCCGTTCAGGATCAGCTTGCCGACGCGCTTTGGAAACCTCAGCGCCAGCTCCGTCGCCACCAGCGCGCCCGTGTGGTGACCCAGCACGTCCGCCTGATCGAGCTCCAGCCGATCCAAGACGCACGGGATCGCCGCGGCGTAATCGGCGATAGTGGGGGGCGCGTCGGGACCGTCCGAGCCGCCGAAGCCTGGCAGATCGATGGCGATCGTGCGCACACCCGCAGCGCTCAAGAGCGGCGTCACCGTATCGAACTGACGCGCGCACATCGGCGCTTGGTGCAGCAGAACCAAGGGCCGGCCGGCGCCCCGATCATGAAAATGCACCTGACCCCAGGGTCCGTCGGCGTAGCCTCGCCGCGCCGGTCCGTCCATGGCTCTTCGCTGCAAGGGCTAAGGGCCTTTCTATTCGCCTCAACTGCAGAAGATTAAGCCAAGCTATCCAACGCCGTCGAGCGCGAAAACCTGCGCCCACCTCGGCAGCCGTGAAACCCAAAGGCGACTTCAGGTGTTTGCAAGCGGTCCGGTCGCCGTGCGCTATTCCAGCGGGCCGCTATTCCAGGCGCCGTTGCGGCAAAAGAGTATCCGGTCGTCGCGCGTCCGAGCGCTTTTGGAAGGCATGACGGCCCAATGTCGCCCGCTCACCTTCGCTTTGCGCCCCTTCACGTGGTGCGCTGCGGCGCTTTGCGGTGGATCGCAGGCCTTCCGCTGTGCAGCCTGGGCGGCTGCGCCGCCCTGCGCCACGGTTTTCTGAATGCGGCCGGTCCAGTGGCCGGCGGCGAGCGCCATCTGTTCCTCATCATGGCGATCGTGCTGGTGTTTGTGGCGGGGCCGGTCCTGATCCTTACCCCCCTGTTCGCCTGGCATTACCGCCTGTCGAACACCCGGAACGCCTTCCGCCCCGATTGGAACTTCTCCTGGCGGCTGGAGGGCTTCATCTGGATTCCGCCGAGCTTGATCGTGGTCGGCTTGGCGGTGCTGGTGTGGACCGACACGCACCGCTTCGACCCCTACGCCCCCATCGGGGGCGCGGGGCCGGCGATCGAGATCCAGGCCGTGGCGCTGGATTGGAAATGGCTGTTCATCTACCCCGACCAGCACTTGGCCACGGTGAACGAGCTGGATATCCCGGCCGGACGACCTGTCCACCTTCGGCTCACCAGCGGTACGGTGATGCAGTCGTTGTTGCTGCCCCAGCTCGCCGGTCAGATTTACGCCATGGCCGGCATGTCGACGCAGCTCAACTTCGCCGCCGACCGCCCAGGCGTCTATCTGGGCGAGAACACCCAGTACAATGGCGATGGCTTTCAGGCTGAACGGTTCGCCGTCAAGGCGCTGACACCGGCGGACTATCGGCTCTGGATTGCGCGCGTGCAGACGTCCGCAAAGCCATTCGACGACGCAACCTATCGCCAGCTTGAGCGTCGATCCATCGACGCCAGGCCGCTGTTCTTTTCGTCCGTCCCGCCAGGGCTCTACGCGCATATCCTGAGCGTCTCCGACGGCCGCCCCCAACCCCAGCCTCAAGGGCCCCGATGACAGAGACCCAAGGCATCTGGCCCGCTGTGCTCGGCCGCTTCGACTGGAGCGCGCTGCCGTTCGTTCGGGCGGTGCAAACCCCGACCGTCAGCGAGATCATCGGCGCACTTGCCGCCGCCCTCGTCGTAATCGCCGCCGTCCTGATCGCCGGGCTCATAACCCGCTATGGCAAATGGCGCTGGTTGTGGTCGAACTGGCTGACCAGCCTGGACCACAAGAAGATCGGCGTCATGTACATCGTGATCGCCTTTGTGATGCTGAGCCGCGCCCTGATCGAGGCCGTCTTGATGCGGATGCAGCAGGCCGCCGCCATCGACAATCCAGGGTTCCTGTCTCCCGACCACTTTGGCCAGCTCTTCAGCACCCACGGCTCCATCATGATCTTCTTCATGGCCATGCCGTTCCTCACCGGCGTCATCAACTACGTCCTGCCGCTGCAAATCGGCGCCCGGGATATGGCCTTCCCCTGGGCCAATTCGATCGCGCTCTGGCTGACCGGGGCGGCGGCGGCCCTGATGATGGCGTCGCTGGTGATCGGCCGGTTTTCGACCGGGGGCTGGACCGGCTATCCGCCCTATACCGAGGTGGCGTTCAGCCCCGATGTCGGACCGGACTATTGGATTTGGGCGGTGTCGTTGGGCTCGGTCAGCTCGACGCTGGCCGGGATCAATATCGCCTGTACTGTCTACAAGTTGCGGGCGCCGGGCATGACGTGGATGCGTATGCCGCTGTTCTGCTGGACGAGCCTGTGCACCTCGATCCTGATGATATTCGCCATGCCGCCGCTGACCGTCGCCACGGGGCTCCTGGCGCTGGACCGCTACCTGGGCTTCCACTTCTTCACCAACGACCTCGGCGGTAACATGATGAACTATGCCAACCTGTTTTGGCTGTTCGGTCACCCCGAGGTCTACATCCTTATTCTGCCGGCGTTTGGGGTTTACTCCGAGGTTGTCGCGATCTTTTCGTCGAAGGAGCTCTACGGCTACGTCTCTCTGGTGCTGGCGACCATGGCCATCGCGGTGCTCTCCTTCACGGTGTGGGTGCACCACTTCTTCACGATGGGGCAGAGCGCCAACCTCAATGCGGTGTTCGGCATCGCCACCATGGCCATTGGCGTGCCGACGGGCGTCAAGATCTACGACTGGATCTGGACCATGTTCGACGGCCACGTTCGGCTCACCACGCCGATGCTCTATTCGCTGGCCTTCATGATGACCTTTGTGATCGGGGGCTTGAGCGGGATCATGCTGGCGATGCCGCCGCTCGACTTCCTGGTGCACAATACGCTGTTCCTGGTGGCGCACTTCCACAACATGCTGATCCCAGGCGTGCTCTATGGGATGCTGGCGGCCTACACTTACTGGTTCCCCAAGGCGTTTGGCTTTCGCCTCAACGAGACCTGGGGGCGGGTCGCCGTGGTCTGCTGGGTGATCGGATTCTTGCTCGCCTTCATGCCGCTCTATGTTCTGGGGGCTGCGGGCATGGCGCGACGCACGGTAGAGGTGTTCGAGCCCGCGTTCCGCCCTTGGCTCTATGTCGCCGGCGTCGGCGCGCTTGTGCTGCTGGCGGCGCTGGGCTCGCTGTTCGTGCAGCTCTTTGTCAGCATTCGAGACCGGGCCGCCAACCGGACGCCTGTCGGCGATCCGTGGGATGGGCGCGGACTGGAGTGGTCCATCGCCTCGCCGCCGCCGGAGTACAACTTCGCAATCGTCCCCCACGTCGGTGGGCGCGACGCCTTTTACGCCGTCAAGCGGAAGGGCGAGCCCTACCGCCCGCCTGGACCTTACGAGGCCATCACGGTCCTGCGGAACAGCAACCTCAGCGCCCTGATCGGGATCGCCGCGGGGGTCGTCGCCTTCGCGCTCGTTTGGCGCATATGGTGGCTCGCGATCTTAGGCATGTTGGTCGTGATCGGCTCCGTGATCGCGCGGAGCTTCGCCCGAGACGTCGACCGAATCATCCCGGCCGCCGAGGTCGAGGCCATCGAACGGCGCTGGCTTGACGAGGCGCACGCGACCGACCCCATTCCCCGCCTGTTGGAGACCACATCCGCTAACCGCGGCCTAGCAGGCGTCTCCTTATGACAGCAGCTTCCCACGCCGGGCTGAACCTTCGCAGCCCACACGAGCCGACGGCCGCATCGACCGAGATCGGGCTGTTTGGCTTCTGGGTATTTCTGATGAGCGATGCGGTTATCTTTGCGCTGCTCTTCGCCACCTATGGGGTCATGCTGGCCGCGACCGCCGGTGGTCCAACGGCGCACGGCGAATTCGAGATCGGCGCTGCGGCGTTGGAGACGCTGGTTCTTTTAACCAGCAGCTTCACCTACGGCATGGCTTCGATCGCTTTGAAATACGACCGCGGTCGGCGCGGCCTCTTAGGCTGGCTTGGCGTGACGCTCGGGCTAGGGCTCGTCTTCCTCACGCTTGAGGCGCGTGACTTCATAACAATGTTGCGCGCCGGCGCCGGTCCGACGCGCAGCGGCTTCCTGTCGGCCTTCTTCGCCCTCGTGCCCTTGCATGGGCTCCATGTGCTGGTGGGGAGCCTGTGGATCGTCGTTATGATGACCCAGGTCATGGTGATCGGCCTGGACGCCCGCGTGAAGATCAACCTGATACGGCTTGGTCTCTTCTGGCACTTTCTGGACATCATCTGGATCGCGATCTTCACCCTGGTCTATCTGCACGGACTGATCCGATGAGCGAGCGCGGTCGGGAGATAAGGTCTTATGTCATCGGCTACGCCTTAAGCCTGGCCCTCACGGCGACCGCCTTCGCTGTCGTTCGGTTTCAGACATTGGCGGCGGCGGCTACGTTCGGCGTCATCCTGGCCTTGGCGTTCGTCCAGATGATCGTGCACTTCCGGTTTTTTCTACACATCAGCCTTCGGAAATCGTCGCGCCACGATCTTCAGCTCATCCTTTTCTCCGCCCTGATCGTCGCTCTGATGGTGTCGGGAACGCTGGTTGTGCTGTTCAACCTGCGCAGCCGGATGATGTGATCCGGCCTAAGGCGGGCGCAGCCGCCATCGTCGCTTCAGCGGCGCCGGAGGCTTGGGAGTCATTCGTCTCTTTGGGCGTCCGCTTCGTGTTGGCGCTGTGACAATCTCCGCGAGCAGGTTGGATCCTCACATCTTCTATTCGGGTCATAAAAAACTACGAACGACGCCGTAACGGTCCGCAACGGTTAACCCATTTTTATCGGATCGGGCTCAAAAATTCATGCACCGTTTATGTAGACCCGCCGTGTTGCGAAAGGTCTACAATAAATCCGGAGCGACATAAATGAAAAACATTTCGATCATCGGCAAGTTCCTCCTCATATTGAGTGGCTTCGGTGTCTTTACGCTGGCGGTTGCAGTCTATGTCGGCAGCCAGATGTGGAAGATCGACTCCAGCTACACTGCGCTCGGCGCCGGCCCGGAGGCGGCGGCGGTCCATGTCGCCCAGGCTAATCACGAGCTTACAGCTATGCGGCGAAGTATAGCCGACCTGATGATCGCGACAACCGATGCGCAAAATCAGGCTGCGATGGCCGATCTTGAAGCGGCGCGAAAGAGCTTCGCCGACGATCTGGACGCCGCAGCGAAGGCCGTGCCCGACGACGCCGCCGACTATGAGGCGCTGAAAACGCGGGGCTTGCAGATCGTAAGCCAAAACTGCGACGCCACGATCAAAGCGGGGATGGCCGCCAATACGCCAGCCTTGGCTATCGCATCCCAGGCCATCTATCTCAAGGACTGCGGGCCAGCTTTTCCCGGCCTGGTGGCGGATTTGGCGTCCAAGGTGAAAACAACGGTGGATGACGCGCACCGAAAGGGCGACGCCCTCACCGATGTGACGAAGGGCGCCATAACGGCGACCTTCGTCCTGATCGTCGGCGGCCTTGCGGCGGTCATGGTCGGCGGCTTCTTCGTGATCCGCGCCACGCTCGTGTCGCCCATTAAAGGGCTATCGTCGACGATGGATCGTCTCTCCCGAGGCGACTTTCAGGTCCGGGTCGAGGGCGAGGATCGCCGCGATGAGCTGGGCGGTATGGCCCGCGCCGTTCAGGTGTTCAAAGACGCTGGTCTTGAGAAGCAGCGGCTGGAGGCCGAGACGGTCGCCCAGCGCAGTCTGACCGAGCAAGAGCGGATGAAAGCCGAACAAGCCAAGGCGCAGACCGCCAAGGAGCAAGCCCAGGTCGTCACCTCGATCGGAACGGGTCTGGAGCGACTATCGGCCGGCGATCTGACCTTCCAACTGACAGAGGCTTTTGCGCCCGAGTACGAGAAGCTGCGCACCGACTTCAATGGCGCCATGAGCCAACTGCAACAGACCATGAAGACGGTGGTCGGCCGCACCCATGGCTTGCGCTCGGGCGGTCAGGAAATCACCCAGGCGTCCGACGACCTGTCCAAGCGGACGGAACAGCAGGCGGCCAGCTTGGAGGAGACCGCGGCGGCCTTGGATCAGATCACGGCGACGGTGAAGAAAACCGCCGACGGCGCTATCGAGGCCCGTAAGGTGGTCGCTGTGGCCAAGGACGATGCGGAAAAATCGGGTGCTATCGTTCGCGAGGCGGTCGGCGCCATGACCCGGATCGAAGAAAGCTCCAACCAGATCGGCCAGATCATCGGTGTGATCGACGAGATCGCCTTCCAGACCAACCTCCTGGCGTTGAACGCCGGGGTGGAAGCGGCGCGGGCTGGCGACGCCGGCAAGGGCTTTGCGGTCGTCGCGTCGGAAGTTCGCGCCCTGGCGCAACGCTCTGCGGAAGCCGCCAAGGAGATCAAAGCTCTGATTTCCGCCTCATCGGATCAGGTCGCCCAAGGGGTCGAGCTGGTGGGGCAGACCGGCCGGGCTCTAGCCCGAATCGCCGAACAGGTGGCTCAGATCAACGGCGTCGTCTCGGAGATCGCGGCCTCGGCCCAGGAGCAGGCGACCGGCCTGCATCAGGTCAATGCAGCCGTCAATCAGATGGATCAGGTCACTCAACAGAACGCCGCCATGGTCGAGCAGGCGACGGCGGCGGCGCACAGCTTGCGGGAAGAGACTGACGCCCTATCCGATCTGATCGCGCAATTCCGGGTGGGCGACACCGGACCTGTTGCGGTCTCTCAGCCGACTCGCAAGGCGAACCCCGTCCATGCCGTTCAGCAGAAGATCAAAAGCTTCATGGGCGGCGGGCGGAGCAGCGGCGGCGCAGCCACCGCAGTCGCTTCGGCGGCGCCGGATGCTTGGGAGGACTTCTAGCTTTCGTTTAAGAACGCCAGAACCGGTCCGAGCGACTTTTCGGGCGCCTCCTCCTGGGGCACGTGGCCGAGGTCGGGCAGGCCAACGAGCCGCGCGTCGGGCAAGTTTTGCAGATAGGCTTGGGCATTGCTGAAAGGGATCATGCCGTCGCGCTCGCCCCAGAGCAAAAGGACAGGCGCCTTGATCCTCTTCAGCAGCGGCCGTGGGTCGATCAGCACCGTCTCCGTCATGCGGTTGAGCAGAGCCTGACGTACGCCAGGCGCCAGCATCAGATCGTAATAGCGGGTAACGGTCTGATCGGTCAGGGCGGATGGATCGCCATAGGCGGGCTTGAGGCTCGCTCGCAGCAGCGCCTTGGGCAAGACATAGCGCATCAGGCCCAAGGTTGCGGGAACCTTGGGCGCGTGGCCGTACTCGAACCCTGGACTGGCGAACCCGTCCGGCGAGATCAGCACCAGTTTGTCGACGCGGTCGGGATGCTCGGCCGCGAATGTCCAGGCGATGCGGCCGCCGATGGAATTACCGATCAGACTGGTTTTGGCGATGCCAAGCCGGTTCATCAGGGCGAGCAGGATCGAGATCGTGCGGGCGTCGGTATAGTCGCCACTCGGGTCCGGCGACGACAGGCCGGATCCCGGCAGGTCGAACCGAACGACGCGGAATTTCGATTCGAGCAGCTCGGCCCAAGGCTCCCAAGTTTGCAGGCTGGAGCCGAAACCGTGGATCATGACGATCGTGGGCGCATGTCTGGGCCCGTCGTCGCGCACATGCAGCCGGGTTCCGGCGACCTCGACCATGTCGTTGGGTGAGCGCAGGTATTTGGCTTCCAGCGTCGATAGCGGCTTGTCCGGCGTCCAAAGCCACGCCGCCGCGGCCAGCAGCAAGACAGCGACCACGGCCGCAACCACCAACCCAATACGCATCATGTCGTCTTGGCCTCCAATTTATGAGCGGACGGAGATAGCACCGCAGTCGTTCAGGGGCTAAGGCGATCCTATGTCAGAGCAAGATAAGCCGCTGCGCGATCAGATGACCGATGCGATGGAGAAGATCCGCCATCAGATCGACCTGCTGCGCTCAGGCCCCACGATCGGCGGCCCCTCCGACGACCGCAGCCTGATCGCGGATCTAGAGGCGGAGTACGAAGGCCTGAAAGCCGCGCGAGCGGATCTGGGGTCGACCCCCTGAACAGGGCTGGCCGGTCGCCTGACCCTTAGTCGTCTGCGGAATGCGACGGATCGGAACGCTTGTATCTGGTCAGAAGGTCGCCGAGAAGTTGGTTGGGGAACTGGCGATTCTGAATAATGGCGTAGAAGCTTTCGGTCAGCTGCGGGATTTTGCAATGCTCGACGAGCACGCCGGACTCCAGCTCATCGCGCACGACAATCGGCGGCACGAGCGTCACGCCTTCGCGTTCACGGGCCAAAAGGCGCAGCATGGCCATGTCGTCGACCTCGGCCAGGATGACGGGCCGGATGCCCGCAAGGGTCAGTAGATTGTCGAAACCGACCCGGATTTCGCTGTCCAGACTAGGAAGCAGGATCGGCTCGCTGCGCAGATCGTCTGGAAATTGGAAGGGGGGCTTGTCGGACCTTGGCCGGCCGACCAGGCTGACGGGCTGCTGGTTGAGCAGATAGTTGCGGAACGGCGCGCGAGAATCGCGTTGGGCGGCGCTGTTGGACAGAACGACATCTATGGCGTGGGCTTCGAGCTGAGCGAGCAGATCGCGCGTCGTTCCCGAGCGCACGATCAGCTCCACGTCCGCACGGCCGACCAGAGGGCGCAGGAATTCAAGTTGGAAGTTTCGCGACAAGGTGGTGAGCGCGCCGACTTTTAAGACCTGACGGCTGGCCAGATGCCGCCCGTCCAGCGTGCTCATCAGTTCGTCGCCCGCTTGGAACACGGTATCGGCATAGTCGAGCGCGATCAGCCCGGCCTCGGTCAGCTTGAGCCGTTTGCCCACACGCTCGAACAACGGATGCCCCATCTGGCGTTCGAGCTTCTGGATCTGAACCGACAGCGCCGATTGCGACAGGTTCAGCCGCTCTGCGGCTCGGGTGAGGCCGCCTTCATGGGCGACCGCCCAGAAATAGCGAAGGTGGTTGAAATTCAGGCTCTTCATATCGTTCTATCAAACAGAACGGTATGCTAGAAACAATGAATTTTTCGGCGGCCATAGAGAGCGCTAAAGCATAAGCTTAACCGCATCGTGCGGTGAGGAGGACCGTTTGCCGATCGAACTCCTGCCGTATGCAGCCCCGTTAACGCTGCTACTGAGCGCCGCCGTCGGTTTCTTAAGCCCCGGTCTCCGTCCGCGGGTCTTGCCGAGGTTGGCCGAAGTCTGCGCGCTGCTCGCTCTCGCCGTGGGCGCGATCTCGGCCGGGTGGCTGATCGTACGCGGGCCGACCCAGAGCCCCTTGATCGGTCTTGCCGGGATCGGTCTGTCGATCCGCCTCGACGTCGTCAGCGTCGTCATGCTGCTGCTGGTCTCGTTCATCGGCTGGGTCGTGGTGCGCTATACCGCGACCTATCTGGACGGCGAGGCGCGCCAGGGCGCGTTTACCGCCTGGCTTTGCATGACGCTAGCTGCGGTGCTGGCGCTGGTGCTGTCGGGCGACCTGGTCCAGCTGGCGCTGGCCTGGGTGGCGACGAGCCTCTGTCTGCATCGGCTTCTTTTGTTCTACCCGAACCGAGTCGCCGCCCAGCGCGCCGCCGCCAAGAAATTCGTCACGGCGCGGCTTGGCGATGGGGCGCTGATTTGCGCGGCGCTGCTGTTATCGCTGGCCTACGGCACGACGGACATCGCGGCCATCCTGAGCGCCGCGCGCGCGGGAAGCGGCGGCGGTCTGGCGATCGGTGCGGCCGGTTGCCTGGTGGCGGCGGCGCTCTTGAAGTCCGCGCAGTTTCCCACGCACGGCTGGTTGACGGAGGTAATGGAAGCCCCAACGCCGGTCTCGGCCCTGCTGCACGCGGGCGTCATCAACGCGGGCGGCTTCCTGCTGATCCGCTTCGCCAACGTCATGATTCTGTCCCCGGGCGTTCTGGCGGTGTTGGTCATGGTCGGCGGGTTCACGGCGCTATTTGGCGGGCTGGTGATGCTGACTCAGCCCGCGGTGAAGACCTCGTTGGCGTGGTCGACGGTGGCTCAGATGGGCTTCATGATCCTGGAGTGCGGGCTCGGACTGTTCCCGCTGGCCTTGCTGCACATCGTCGCCCACTCGCTCTACAAGGCCCATGCCTTCCTGGCGTCGGGCGGGGCGGTCGAGTTGATCGCCGCCAATCGCCGGCCCGGGCCTGTGGCGATCCCCAAGGCCGGCGCGGTCGGGCGCGCGTTTCTTCTGGCGCTTGCGATCTACGCCGTCGTCGGGTTCGGGTTCGGATTCCAGCATAAGTCGCCTCAAGCCATTGCGCTGGGCGCCATCCTGATTTTCGGCGTCGCCTATATGCTGGCGCAAGGCCTGGCGGACGCCGCGCCGAGAGCCCTGACCCAGCGGACCTTCGTCTATGCGGTCGCGACATCGGTCAGCTATTTCGCACTTCAGGAGTTCGCCGTCTGGTTGACGGCGGGCGTGCTGCCGCCCGCACCCGCGCCGGGACCGTTGGAATGGATGCTGATCGTGCTGGCTGTGATCAGTTTCGGGCTTGTGGCCGTAGTCCAGGCCATGTTTCCGCTCTGGGCCTATCACCCCGCCGCCGCGGGGCTGCGGGTGCATCTCTCCAACGGCTTTTACGCCAATGCGCTGTTCGACCGGCTGCTGCGCGGCTGGCGTCTGCGCGCCGCAACCTGATCGGCCAAGTCTACGACAGATGACGACAGCCGACCCCTTGACGTTCGAGCTCAAAGCCGTCGCCGACCGCGCGGCTCGGGCGATCCCGCCCGCTTGGCCGTTGGCGTCGAGCGTTGCGGTCAATCCGTTCCTCGGCCAGACACAAGACAGCCTCGCCGAGGTCGCCGCCCGTCCCGCGCGGGTGGCAGGCGCCCGGGTCGCCATGCCGCGGAGCTGGTATCAGGCGCAGATCGCTAGCGGCGTCATCGCCGATGCCGATCTCGCGCAGGCCTTGGCGAGCTCGCCATCGGCCGTGCGCCCGGCGACCCTCGCGGCCCTGAAGGCCGCAGCGCTAGCCTCTACGCCTGAGGTCCGTGCGGCGCCGACCGTCGCCGATCTCGCGGCGCAGGCCTCAGGCATCGACTGGCCGGGGCTGATCGCTGAGCGGTTCGGCGCCTGGGCTGCGGGATACTTCGACGAAGGGCAGGCGCTTTGGGCCGCGCCGCGTGGTCGAGGCGCCTACGCCGCCTGGCGGGCGGTCGCGACCCACGATCTGACGCCCGAGATTATCGGTCTTTCCGGCTTTGCGACCCAGGTCTCGCAGGCGCCCGAAACGGCGCCGGACGCCATGGCGAGCGTGGTGCAGCGGCTCGAGATCCCAGGCGCGGCCCTGGACACCTATTTCCACCAGATGCTGATGACGCTCAGTGGCTGGGCCCAATATGCTCGCTATCGGCTCTGGCAGGCGGAGCTGGGCGGCGGCGCAGATGCGACCCTGACCGATTTTCTGGCGATCCGCCTGATCTGGGAGGCGGCTCTGTTCGATCGGTATAGGGACGAGATCGCTGGCGAGTGGACGGACGTCGTCGCCTTGCACGCGTCGCCTGTCGCGCCGACCGCCGATCATGTCGTGGACGCCATCCTGCAGGAAGCCGCCGAGCGCGCCGCGCAACGGGCCTTGGGGGAAACGCTCGCGCTGCCGGAGCGGGAGGCGACGCAAGGCCGACCCGCGCTCCAGGCCGCCTTCTGTATCGATGTGCGGTCCGAGGTGTTCCGCCGTGCGCTGGAGTCGGTAAATCCGGATATCCAGACTCTGGGGTTCGCTGGCTTCTTCGGCGTGAGCGCCCTACATCGCCGCTTTGCGTCCGACGTGCAGGAACGCCGGGCGCCGGTGTTGCTGAACCCCGGCCTGACCACCTGCTCGGGCGGTCCAGACGACGCCGCTGACGATCGGTCTGCGCGGTTCAAGGCGCGCGCCAAGCGGGCCTGGGGGCGGTTCAAGCTCGCGGCTGTGTCGTCTTTCGCTTTCGTCGAGGCGACGGGGCCGATCTACGCCAACAAGCTCCTGAGCGACGCCTTGGGCCTGCACGCAAAGCCTGCGCCCAACGACCCGGCGCCGTGCTTTCAGCCCGCGCTCGATCTTGCCACGAGAACCACGGCGGCCGAGACCGTGTTGCGGGCGATGTCGCTGACGGCCGGTTTCGCCAGGCTGGTGCTCCTGGCCGGACACGGCGCAACCGTGGTCAACAACCCTTATGCCAGCGCCCTCCAGTGCGGCGCGTGTGGCGGCTATTCCGGCGAGGTCAATGCGCGGCTGCTGGCAGGCCTGCTGAACGATCCGCAGGTGCGCGAAGGCTTGAGACCGCGGGGCATCGACATCGCGGCCGACACGCTGTTCGTCGCCGCTCTGCATGACACGACCACGGATGGCGTTACGCTCTATGCGGACGATCGCCCGTCAGCTGCTCATCAGGCCGATCTCGCTCAGGCGAAGGCCTGGCTTGAGGCGGCGGGCGTGCTCTCAAGGGGCGAGCGCGCCTTGCGTCTGCCCCGAGCCGCGGGCGAGGGCGGCGTTGCGAGGCGGAGCCGCGACTGGGCCGAGGTGCGGCCGGAATGGGCCTTGGCGGGCTGCAAGGCGTTCATCGCCGCGCCCCGTCGGCGCACCGCGGGCAAGTCCCTGGAGGGCCGCGCTTTCCTGCATGACTACGACTGGAGGATCGACCGCGACTTTAGCGTGCTGGAACTGATCTTGACCGCGCCGGTGGTCGTGGCGAGCTGGATCGGCTTGCAATATTACGGCTCGACCGTGGCGCCCCAGGTGTTTGGCGGCGGCGATAAGCTGCTGCACAACGTCGTCGGCGGTATCGGCGTCGTTGAGGGCAATGGCGGCCCACTGCGCGCAGGGCTCGCCTGGCAATCGGTTCATGACGGCGAACGCTACATCCATGAGCCGCTGCGCCTGTCGGTCTGCATCGAAGCGCCGCGTGACGCGATAACGGCGGTCTTGACGCGGCAGGACGACGTGCGCGCTTTATTCGACAATCGCTGGCTGCACCTCTTCGCTCTGGATGAGACCGGTCAGATGGCCTGGCGCTACGCGGGCGATCTGCGGTGGACCGCGATGGGCGAGGGCGACAGCTGATTGAGCGCGGCGTCGACCGTCACACCAGATCGCGAGGAATGGCCCGCTCCCAGCGCTTGGTCGTCACCTGCGTCTCGCCTTCGAAGGCGTTCACCACGCCCGTTAGATAGAAGGTGTCGCGGTCGCTGCGCATCGTCGTCTCGACATCTATGCGCGTGCGCCAGCCGTCGCGTCCCATCTCAAAGGTCTGGGTGAGGACATAGCGGGCCGATAGGGGATCGTCGTCCTTTATAGTCAGCTCTCGCTTCAGGCTGTGGGAGACCTCGGTGCCGATTTCGTCAAAGCGCAGCACGCCCTCGCCAAACACGCCGCCGACGGCCTCGGTGACATAGGTGTGCTCACCGGTGACATGATCTTGAAGGGAGTAGCGCCGCACCAGGCCGGGATCGAGTTGGGTGATCGGCGTCAGCGGCCCGTGGGCGGGCGGCGGCAATTCGGCGTCGGCGCCTGGCGACCGCAGGATCGGCAGGCTGAGCGCGCTTTCCCCCGTCCGCACCGTCAGCGTGGCCGCCTCTGGGGCGGGCCAGATCAGGGGCCAATAGGCGCTGGCGATCGAAAGCCGGATGCGGTGGCCCGCTAAGAACCGATGACCGCAAACGTTCAGATCGACCGCCACACGATAGAACCGTCCGGGCTCCAGGGGCGTTGGCGCCTCATGGCTGTCGCGATGGGTCAGGTTCAGCACCTGGTAGCTGACGCGGACGACCCGGCCGTCGGGCAGCACATCGCATAGGCGGGCGACAAGGTGGGCGACGGGGGCGTCCGACGCGATATCCACCGTGAGGCGCGGGGCGCCCAGCACCGCCAGATCCTGCTCCAGGATTGGCGTTTCGAACACCAGCGCGCCGCCATCGTCCAGGCGCTGATCGGTCGGATGCTCGCCGGGGCAGCCCGTGCCCATCCATTCGCCGCCAGCCCGGCCGTGGCTCTGCGGCGAGCGGATCGACAGGTCGCTCGGGTCAGCCTGAGACTCCCTGAGGGCGCCGCCGGGGTGAAGGCGAAGCGACAGGGGGACCACGTCTGACGAGGGATAGGATTGCAGACCGACCCAGCGTCCGGGCGTGTGGGTGCGGGAGCCGTCCGGCGGGACGGGGTCTTGCAGATAGGCGCGTAAGGCTGGCTCGCCCATCACGCCGGTGTCGCGCCCTTTGAGCCAATGGTCCCACCACCGGACGGCCTCTTGCAGAAAGCCGATCGCCGGGCCTGGAACGCCATCTTGGGGGTAGACATGTCCCCAGGGGCCGATAATGCCCAGCCTTGGAACCTTTAGCCCTTCCAACAGCCGTGGCACGGCGTTGGTGTAGCTATCGACCCAGCCGCCGACGGCCAGAACAGGGCAGACGATAGCGTCGAAGTCCGTGCAGACCGAGCCGTGGCGCCAATAATCGTCGAACCGCTGATGCTCCAGCCACAGGGCCGGAAAGAAGGGCAGGGCCTCCAACCGCTCCAGCCACCGGGCGCGCCATTCCTCTCCGACGATCTCCGGATCGAGCGGACGGGCCTGATAGGCCAGCATGATCCCGCCCCACCACAGATTGTCGTTCAGCACGCATCCGCCCATGAAGTGGATATCGTCGGTGTAGCGGTTGTCGGTGGAGAAGGTGGTGACGATCGCCTTCAAGGCCGGCGGCCGACGGGCGGCGACCTGAAGTGCGTTGAAGCCGCCCCAGGACTTGCCCTGCATCCCGACATCGCCGTTGCACCAGGGCTGGGCGGCGATCCAGGCGATCACCTCCAGGGCGTCGTCCTGTTCCAGCGCCAGGTATTCGTCGGCGAGATGCCCGTCTGACTCGGCCGATCCCCGCATGTCGACACGCACGGCCGCATAGCCGTGGGCGGCGTAGTAGCCATGCATGGGATTGTCGCGACCGCGGGTGCCGTCGCGTTTGCGGTAGGGGATGTATTCGAGGATCGCGGGCGCAGGCGTTTCGGTCGCGTCCGCCGGTAGCCACAGGCGGGCGCCCAGGCGGCAACCGTCGCTTAACGTGATCCAGACGTGCTCTTCAACGCGAACGCTCACCCGACTCTCCGTTCCCATCTGGCCTGCTGTCTCACTGCGCCCCCTTCATCAGCTTGCTCAGTCGCGGCGCTAGCAGACCTAGAACCAGGGCGGCGCCGAAGCTCAAGGCCGCGATCTGTAGAAAGAGGGTGGGGAGCGAGGCCAGGTTGGCGGCGTCGTACTCGCCAGACAGTTGACCCGCCAGATTGTTGCCGAGCGCCAGCGCCAGGAACCATATGCCCATCGCCTGGCCGACGAACTTGCGCGGGGCCAGCTTGGTCATGGACGACAGTCCCACTGGAGACAGACACAGGTCGCCGCACTCCTGGAGCAGGAAGGTCAGGAGCAACCAGGTCGGCAAGACCTTGCGACCCGACATCACCAAGTGCGAGGCGACGACCATAACCAGGGCGCTCAGGCCAAGTAGGCCAAGGCCGGCGGCGAATTTGGCGGCTGGCGAAAGGTCCTTGCCCCGCTTTCCAAGCGCCAGCCAAAGGCCGGCGAACACCGGCGCCAAGAGGATGGTGTAGAAGGCCGTCGCGCCCTGAAGAATGCCTGCCGGCAAGGTCCAGCCAAAGATCGCGCGATTGGTATAGCGCTCTGCGAAAAGATTGAGCGACGCCCCACCCTGCTCGAAGCCCGCGTAGAATATGGCGTAGGCGACGAACAGGACGATCATCACATACACTCGCTGACGCTCGTCAGGGCCTAGCCCTGCGCCCCGCAACAGGTAGAGAAAATACCCGAGCGCGAAGAGTCCGATCAGCCAGGCCATGACTGTCGCCGCCGCCTGGGCATCGAAGTCGATCTTGCCCGCCAGGCTCAACGCCACGATCCCGAAGACGACCGCCGACAAGGCCAAGACCGCCCGCCAGGCGCCGGGGCGGATCGGCGCCGACGACGTCGCGTCGCCACGGGGCAGCCGGCCCCGGGTCGCGAGGAAATAGCAAAGGCCGACTCCCATCCCGACCGCCGCCAGACTGAAGGCCACCGACCATCCAAAGCGCGTGGCGCAGATCGGCACAAGGATTGATCCCAGCAATGCGCCGACGCTGATGCCCATGTAGAAGATCGAAAAGCCGGCGTCGCGCCGGGCGCCGCCGGCGGGATACAGCTGGCCGACCATGGCGCTGACATTGGGTTTGAGCAGTCCGACGCCCAAAACGATGACGAACAGACCGCAGAAAAAGGCGTTGCTGCGGCCCAGCGTCAGCAACAGGTTGCCGACCAGGATAAAGACGGCGCCGCCGATGACCGCGCGTTGCGGGCCGATCAGACGGTCGGCGATCCAGCCGCCGAGCAAGGCGAAGATATAGGTCGCGGAGATGTAGAGACCGTAGATCGAGCTGGCGGTTTGATCGTTAAACCCCATTCCACCGCCCGTGAGCGGCTCTACGAGAAATAAGATTAGAACAGACCGCATCCCATAATAGGTAAATCGCTCCCACATTTCTGTGAAAAAGAGTGTCGATAGTCCAGGAGGCTGGCCAAAGAAGCCGCCTCGCTCCGCGATCTCTTGACTCATGATCCCCAATTCCATCTACTCATACGCAGGCTTGCTCGCGTACCTGATAGGGCCAGACTTGATAGGGCGAGACTCGATGGGACCGGACGTGACGGCCTTTAAGCTGATGAAGGCCGGGCGTCACGCCGAAGCGCTGGTTTTCGCCAGACAGGCGGTGGTGGGCGCCGGTCGATGCACGCCCGCTCACGCGTTGTTGGCGACGATCCTGCTGACGCTCGGACGCCCTCAGGAGGCTGAGGCGGTCGTGGTCGAGGCGCTCGCCAAAGACCCGGGGTCGGCGGACGCCTACGATGGACTGGCGCATGTCTCGATGCGGCTTGGCCTGCACGAACAGGCCAACGGGCTGTACCGACGCGCGACCGACGTCGCGCCTGCAGAGGCCAGGTTCTGGTACAATCTCGCCTCCAGCGAACGAAGTCTCGGCCGGCTGGAGGCGGCGGAGGCGGCCTGCAACCGGGCGATCGCGCTCGATCGGAGCCAGTATCCAAGCTACCTCTTGCGCTCCGAATTGCGTGTGCAGACGCCTGACGCCAATCACCTCGACGACCTCCGCCGCGCGCTGGCGCGGGCGCCCGCGACGGATCCTGCCCGCATGTTCCTTGGATATGCGCTGGCCAAGGAACTTGACGACCTTGGCGAGTATGACGAGGCGTTTCGATGGTATGCCGAGGCGGCGGCCACGCGGCGACAGCGTTTGGCGTACGATGTCGGCGTCGATGAGCAAAAGCTGGCACGTATCGAGGCCGCCTTTCCAAAGGCCGGTCCGCAGGCCGGCGCGCACAGGGCCGAACCCGCGGCGTTCGTCTTCATTGTCGGCTTGCCGCGCTCGGGCACGACGCTGCTGGAGCGTCTGGTGTCGGGGCTGCCCAACGTTGTCACGAATGGCGAGACCGATAACTTTTCGCGCGCCCTGCTCGGCGCGACTCCGGCCGGTCCTGAGGACATCTTCACCAGAGCCGCAAGAGCCGATCCGCAGGCCGTTGCGGCCGCATATGCCGGGTCGGCAGGCGGCGCCGACGGTGTGTCGGTGGTCGAAAAACTACCCATGAACTATCTGTACCTGGGCGCCATTCATCGGGCGCTGCCGGATGCGGCGCTGTTGTCGATGGCGCGCTCTCCGGTCGATAGTTGCTTCGCCATGTTCAGGACGCTGTTTGGCGACGCCTATCCCTTCAGCTACGACTTCGAAGACCTCGCGCGCTACTACGCCGCCTATGCCCGGCTTATGACCCATTGGAAGACGACGCTCGGCGACGCGGTGCACGAGGTCCGCTACGAAGCGCTGGTCGACCGGCCGGCGGAGATCGGCCAGGCGGCCGTGCGCCATTGCGGTTTGGCCTGGCGCGACGAGGCGGTCGACATCCAAAACAACAGGTCGGCGTCGTATACGGCCAGCGCGGCCCAGATCCGGCGACCTATCTACACCAGCTCCCGCGATCGTTGGCGTCATTACGAGAAGCATTTGGACCCGTTGATCGACGCCTTGCATCGTCACGGAGTCGCGGCCCCGCTGGACGCTTGAGGCGACGCCGCGCCGCCAGCTTCGCGGCGATAGATCAGATCGCCGTATTGCTCCCACTTTCCGCTGCCCGTATCGGCCACGTACTGCAGAATGCGCACGACGCCGCCCGGCTCGCGCTTCCAAATCAGCCGCACGTCACGGCCCCGCGATGGGATCGCGGTATCCAGAACCATGTCGGCGTCCTTCGTCGGCGCGCCCTTCATGATGATGGCGCCCCACTGATTATCGACCCACAGCTGAAGCCACTGCTGTCCGTCGAACCGGCTTGTGCTGGCGCCGGCCAGACGATAGGCGACGCCGGGCTTACGATACATGTCGGTGACGAAGGTCAGCGTCTGCTGCACGACGCAGCCCTGGAACTGCGTTTCGATATGGTCCTTAGCCACCAGTTGGCCGTTGGTTCCGTCATAGACGCGCCAGTCGCCGAGCCAGAAGTCGAACTGGTGGTAGGGGACGGCGTCGCAGGGCTTGGTTGGAGCAGCCTCTGCGGCCCCGGCTCGATGCGGCGCAAGGAAGCCGAGGAGCAGCGCGATGGCCAGGGCGGCGAAGCCGTAGCTGTAAGGCCTCGCCGAAATCGCTTTCCTCAACGATCGCATAGGTGCTCCTCGACGACGGTCGCGCTTTCTCTCGGTATCAGTAGGAGTAGCCCAAACGCAGCCCGACTTCACGCGGCCGATTGACGATATTGTCATTCGTCAGGTTGTTGAGCTCGTTTGGCTGCGTCGGCGGCGCGAGGGTCTCCTCCACGTCAAACAGGTTCTTCACATAAAGCGTCATGCGCCACGACTTGTGCTTCAGGGCCGCCTGCATATTCCAGACGTTATAGGCTGAGGATTTCTGCACCGACGACGTGCCTAGGCCGCTGGCGAGGTTCATCGTGATTGGAGACCGGCTGACGCCGTTCAGCGAAACGGTCAGGTCGTAGTCCGGAGCGACGGTCCGGAAATACTGAAAATTAGCGCCGACGCTGACCTTGGGGCTGCCGGGCAATTGCTCTCCAGCCTTGCCGGAGATCAGCCCTGGCACGATCACGCCCGCCCCGTCGTTGGCGGGCAGCGAGAAGTCGCTCGTCAGCTTGGCGTCGGCATAGGCGGCGCTGACGTTGTAGCTGAAGCCACGGATCGGCAACGGCCCGCTGGACTCAACTTCGAAGCCCTTCGATTCGGCGGCCTTGGCGTTGTAGACCGCCAGGTTGCCAGAGGGCAGGCTGGCCGATATCTGCGGATTGCTCCACTTTATATCGAATACATCGACCGTGTAGTTCAGGCCGTTACGGAAGCGACCCTTAAAGCCGGCTTCGTAGTTGTTGGTGCTGTCGGGCGCATAGGTCGCCAGCAGCGGACTTTCCTGGAATATGCCCGTCAGCGGGACGGAGTTGGCGCCGCCGCGCCGGAAGCCTTGAGACCAAAGGGCGTAGGCGCTCTGTCCGCGAGCATATTCATAGGACAGATCTACCTTGCCGATAGTCTTCGACGCCGGCGCCTTGTGCGGGGTCGCCGGGATGTAGGTCGGGAAGGTGTAATCGTCATAGGATTGGGCGTCGGTGAAGGTCTGTGAGAAATGCCGGCCGCCGACGATAAACTGTCCATGCTGAAGGAAATGAAACGTCAGCTCGCCGAACACCGACGTATCCGAGAAATGCTGGGTGTCGATCTGCGAGAAGTTCACATCCCCTGGAGCGGTGGGGATTTCGCAATATGCGCCGGTGTAGGACGCGCTGTTGCAGCCCTCTGCGGCGGACCGCTCGGGCGAGCCTGGCACCGCGATGGTCCAGGCGCCGTTCCGCTCCTGGTTTTCGTAAAAGGCGCCGACCACATAGTCCACGATCTTGTCCGGGCTCGTCTTGGAGACCAACCTTATTTCTTGCGAAAACGTTTGCTCATGATCGGTGAAAAGGTAGTCGTAGACGAACCGAGGGTTGGTCGGCACGCCGGCGTAATAGGGCGTATAAGCGCCCCCATCTATGCCCGCGAGCGCGTAGGTGTCGTCTTCCAGCGTATAACCGGCCGTGGTCTGATAGGACGTCGTCGCCGATAACGTTGCAAACCCGGCGTCGTAGCTTGGATCGACGGTAACAATATTGGTGTTGCGCGAGAACGGCTGATCGACCTGAGAAAACTCCTGATACTTGCCGCCGGCGGGCAAGATCTCGTTCGGATCGATGGGGGATGCGCCGCCGGCGAAGCTCGGATTGACTTGCGGGCCGCCATCTCCGTTCACGGTGGCGTGGATGCCCGACACTTCCACATGGAAGCGACTGTCCGGTTGCCAAAGGAAGCTGGCGCGGGTCGTTAGGGCGTTCTGATAGTTCCAGTCGTTCTTGCTGTAATAGACGCCAGAGCTGCCGATCACGTCGTTTGGGTTCGCCAGCACCGGAATGGCGCTCGGCCCCGAACCCGTGGTCTTCATCAGTCCATGGACGTCGATAAAGCCGGGATCGTATTCGTACTTGGCCGATAGCCGCAGCGCGGCGGTCTCGCCGACGGGCGCATTGATCATGGCGTCGAAGGAATAGCTGGGCTCGCTCGAATGGCCGACGTCGCCGCTGCTCGCCTCTAACGATCCATGCCATGCGCCGAGCTGCGGGTCGTTTAGGATCAAGCGCAGCGCGCCGCCGAGCGCGCCAGCGCCGTAGAGCGTACCTTGCGGTCCGCGCAGGACTTCGACTTGCTTGAGATCGTCGAGCTGGAGATAGCCTTCGATCGGCGCGTTACCAATGTAGACGCCGACGGGGCTCTGTTCAAAGCTTCGAAAGCCGCGGGTCGGTTCGCTGGTCGCGTTGATGCCGCGAATGATCGGCACGGTCGCCCCCGCCAAACGGGATCCGTAATCGTACATGCTGAGGCCAGGCACGGCCAGCGACAGGGAGGCGAGGTCGGTCACACCGGCTTGAGAGAGCTGCTCATTGCTCACCACCGAGAGACTGTAGGGCACACTTTCCAGCGTCTGGCTACGGCGATTGGCGGTGACCACGATTTCGGGCACGACCGCCTGGGCGGTATTGGGCGCCGGCTGGGCGGGCGCCGGTGGAGCCGGCGCGGCTTGAGTTTGGGCATAAGCCGGAGCGCCGCAAAGCGACATGATCGTCGCCGCGCCGATGGCGGTTCCGGCGAACAATGGCGTGGTCGAGCAAAGCCTTGCGCGTATCGATTTTCCCATGTGCTCCCCCTGAAGCTCTAACCACACATTGCAGATTAATTCGGAGCCCCTACCGAAAATGGCTCCGCCTCATCTATTCGCAGCCTGCGGACGATCGGTCGTTATATGGCGACTATTGGCGTTCAACTGCGTCCCCACCGTATGACGTCGGCCGTTGGCCTCCACCGGCGTCATAACCGTTGGCTAGGTCGCAATGTACATATGTGTCAAGATGAAGGACACCTGAGTACACGCGGTTCGGGTCGGGGGCTGCTCTGAATTAGGCAGATGGCTCAGGAGTGCTCATGTCCTGGGCGCCTTCCTCTCGATCCGGCGCTTTAAGGGGCCTTCAGAGTCTCAGCGAACCGTTAGGTCTTGCCCGGTTCGTTTCGGCGCGCCGGGCGAGAGCTCTTTCGTTGGATTATACCCGTGGCGCGCAAAGAAGCGGTCTAACTCGCGAGGTAACGCCGCCTGGCCCGTGAAAATCTGGACATAGTCTGGAATGCGCGTCATCCTTGTGGCGAGATCTTCTTCGGATTTCATCGAGATATAGCCGATCTGGGTCAAATAGATCGTCCGCGCGCGCACATCGGCGGCCAGCGGATCGAACCCAAATCGCAGGAACATCTTGGTCAGGGCATCGATGCGGGCGGCGTCGGCGTTGCGGATGTCGGCGGCCACCTCGGGCGACTGTTGCGCCCAGCTCCGAATTGAAAACTCGAACTTGGAGTCGAACAATGTGGGATCCAGCCAACAATCGAACAGATTGAAAATCGCCTCGGTGATGCTTTCGGCGTAAAGTTCGGTGCGTTGAATGAGGTTTTTTGTATTCACCGACCGCCAGCGGTCTAAGAGGCCGGCGAGTAGGGCGCTGCGGTCCTCAAAGAACCAGTAGAAGCTGGTCCGCGCAAGCTGAAGCTTTTCTGCAAGCGGCACAATCCGGATCGCATCGACGCCCGAGTCAATCAAAAGATCGTAGGCCGCATCCAGCCAAACCTCTGGCGACCCCCTCCCGCTGGCCTCCCGCCGCTTCGCCAATTTTTCCATGCATTCCCCAAGTTTTATGCTATCGAAAAATGTACGCACATGTCGTCCGAATTGACAGTGCTGTACATCGCGTCGGGTTTCGACGCCGCTCAATCGATTCCAGGAGGCGCAATCTAGCATGCCTGCCGACCCACTTCTTCAACCTTACCGGCTGAAGCACCTGAGCTTGCGCAACCGAATCATAACCACGGCGCACGAGCCTGCCTATGCCGAGGACGGTATGCCCAAGGCCCGGTATCGCGCCTATCACGTCGAGCGCGCCAAGGCTGGCGTCGCCATGACCATGACGGCCGGGTCGGCGTCCGTCGCGCGCGACAGCCCGCCGGTCTTCAACAACCTTTTGGTCTATCGCGACGAGGTGGTGCCCTGGCTTCGCGAGCTGTCGGACGCCTGCCATGAGCATGGCGCGGCGGTCATGATCCAGCTCACCCACCTTGGACGACGCACGCGGTGGGACAAGGGCGATTGGCTGCCCGTCGTCTCCCCGTCCCACGAACGCGAGGCATCGCACCGCGCCTTCCCCAAGCGGATGGAAGATTGGGATATCGCCCGCATTATCGCCGATTACGCCGACGCTGCGGAGCGGGTCGCCGCCGCCGGGCTCGATGGGATCGAGCTGGAAGCCTATGGACATTTGATCGACCAGTTCTGGTCTCCCCTGACCAACGACCTCGAAGCGCCTTATGGCGGGTCGCTGGACGGCCGGCTGCAGTTCGCGCTTGATGTCCTAACCGCCATCCGTGGGCGGGTGGGACCGGACTTCCTTGTCGGCTTGCGTTGCGTGCTCGACGAGTCGGCCGAGGGCGGCTTGACCCGCGACGACGGTTTGGCGATCGCCCACCGGCTGAAAGCCAGCGGGTTGGTCGATTTCCTGAACGTTGTGCGCGGCCACATCGATACGGACGCCGGGCTGACGGACCTGATCCCGATCCAGGGTATGGCGAGCGCGCCCCACCTGGATTTCGCTGGCGCTGTGCGCGCCGACGTGGCGATGCCGGTATTCCACGCCGCACGCGTCGGCGATGTCGCCACCGCGCGCCACGCCATCGCGTCCGGCAAGGTCGATATGATCGGCATGACGCGGGCGCACCTGGCGGACCCGCACATCGTGCGCAAGATCGTGGACGGCCGGGAAGCTGACATCCGCCCCTGTGTCGGCGCCAACTACTGTCTGGATCGCATCTACCAGGGCGGCGAAGCCTATTGCATCCACAACCCGGCCAGCGGGCGCGAGCTCACTTTGCCGCATAGCGTCGAAAAAGCCGCCCTGCGCCGCAAGATCGTGGTGGCGGGCGCAGGCCCTGCGGGGCTGGAGGCGGCGCGCGTCAGCGCCGAACGCGGCCATGCGGTTGTGGTGCTGGAAGCCTCCGGAAAGCCCGGCGGACAGCTGCGCCTGGCCGCCCAATCGCCGCGCCGGCGCGAGATGCTGGGCATTATCGACTGGCGGGTCGAGCAATGCCTAAAGCTCGGCGTCGCGTTCCAGTTCGACACCTGGGCGGATGCCGAGGCTGTCGCTGCGCACAGGCCGGACGTCGTCTTTGTCGCCACGGGCGGCGTGCCCCATACGGATGTGCTGAAGAGCGGAAACGACCTCGTAGTCTCCGCTTGGGATATCTTGTCGGGGCAGGTCAGGCCCGGCGCCGATGTCTTGCTCTACGACGATGCGGGCGATCACACGGCGCTTCAGGCGGCGGAGGTTATCGCCGCGGCCGGCGGGCGGGTGGAGGTCGTTACCCCGGACCGCACCTTTGCGCCTGAGATCATGGCGATGAACCTCGTACCCTATATGCGCTCGCTGCAGACGTCGAACGTCACCTTCACCGTCACCTATCGGCTGTCGTCGGTGGCGCTCGACGGCAATCGCCTGCGCGCGACGCTCGGCAGCGATTATGGCGCGGTGCAACAGGACCGCGTGGTGGACCAGGTTGTCGTCAATCACGGCACGCGCCCGGTCGACGATCTCTATTTCGAGCTCAAGCCCTTGTCGCGAAACCTGGGTGCGGTCGACTACGCGGCCCTGCTGAAGGGGGCCGCGCAATCGGATGCGCGCAATCCGGACGGCCAGTTCGACCTTTATCGCCTGGGCGACGCCATCGCCGCGCGCAATGTCCACGCCGCGATCTACGACGCCGCGCGATTGGCGAAGGACATCTAAGCCCAGCCGCCCAGGCTTGCGCCATCGAAGACGGCGTGCCTTTTGCCCGCAACGTCGATTGCAGAAAGAGGCAGGGCAATGTCCGTCGAGTCATCTATCCAGCTAGGGCAGGGGGGTTTGCGCAGCGCGCCGCTGGCTTGGGGCATGTGGCGCTTCCACGGCGACGATGTGGCCGCCGCCCAGGCCCGCGTCGAAGCGGCCCTGGAGGCCGGCGTCACGCTCCTGGATACCGCGGACATCTACGGTTTTGACGCGGGTGCGTTTGGCATGTCCGAAAGCCTGCTGGGCAAAGTGTTGGCCAGGGCGCCGCACTTGCGCGAACGTTTCGTGCTGGCCAGCAAGGGCGGCATCATCCCCGGCGTGCCCTACGACTCCAGCTCGGCCTATCTCACATCCGCGCTGGAGGCGTCCTTGACGCGCATGGGGGTCGAGCGGATCGATCTCTACCAGATCCACCGGCCCGATATCCTGACCCATCCGAGCGAGGTGGCGCAGACGCTGACGGCGATGCGTGAGGCGGGTAAGATTGGGGAGGTCGGGGTCTCCAACTATACCGTCGGTCAGGTCGCAGCCCTTCAGGCCTATCTGCCCTTTCCCATCGCCGCCATCCAGATCGAGGTGTCGCCCCTGGTTGTCGACGCCTTTTCCGACGGCCGGCTGGATCAGGCGATGGAGCGCAAGATGGCGGTCCTGGCCTGGTCGCCGCTCGCCCAGGGACGTCTCGGCGATGTCGAAACGTCCGATGAGCGGGCGCTGGCTGTGCGCGCCGCGCTCGACGTGATCGCACAAGCCGAGGGCGTGTCCCGCGCCGTCGTCGCCTACGCCTGGCTCATGGCCCACCCGTCGCGGCCGATCCCAATCATTGGCAGCCAACAGCCAGCACGCATCGCCGAGGCGACCGCGGCGCTGTCGGTCAAGCTTTCGCGAGCTGATTGGTATGCGGTGCTGACCGCGGCCCGCGGTGAGCCGCTGCCCTGATCTAGCCCTCATGCGCCGCGAGCGCCTGGCGTAGCTGCTCGACCAGCAACACCCTCAGCCGATCGGGCGCCAGGACCGTCACCGCCGGCCCCCAGGTGAACAGGTGCCAGGCGAGCTCGCGCATACCGCTGGCGCGAAAGCGCACCTCGACCGCACCGTCGGCTAAGGGTAGAATCTCCTGGCCGACGTGAAAGCGCCAGCGCCGAGCGGACTCCGCGGCGCTGGGGGCGATGCGAAGTCGCACGTCTTCGGTGTCGTCTTGATAGATGCCGAAGCTCTGGTCCGCATAGGCCTGGAGCGAGAAGCCTTCCGGTTTGGCGGCGGTGCGGTTGGAGACGGCGATGGCCTCGATCCGGTCCAGGCGCCAGTTGCGGGGGCCCCCGGCCTCGCCTTCAGCCGCGACCAGATAGTTGCTGCGCCCAAACAGCAACCCATAGGGGATCACTTCGCGGACCCGGCCGGGGGACGAGCCGCCAGCGTAGCGGAACGTCAGCGCCCGTGTCGCCTTGATGGCTTCCCGGATGGCGCCCAGTACGGCTTCGTCCTCCGACGGACGCGGGCCGGCCTGGACGGCGATGGCTTCGGCCTGGAGCAGGGCTTCGAGATCGGGCGCCAGGCGTCGTCGCGCGGGCGCCCTTAAGGCCGAGAGAACCTTGCTCTCTAGCGATCTCAGCGCCGCCGCACGGCCGGTCGCACCCTCGGCCTGAAGCTCCAGATGGGCGGCGGATAGCGCAGTCAGCTCCTCCAGGGTGGGGGTCTGCATGAACCCGTCCAGGCCGGACGGGATGCGGAAACGTTTGGTGGGCGGATCGGCCACCGCCTCCATCTGGGGGAACAGGTCCTGCAGGCGGTCGCGCATCCGCTCCACGGTGCGGCGGTCGACGCCGACCGATTGCGCCATCTCGTCAAGGGTTAGGCCCTCGGCGGAGCCCGCCAGGCGGCGTCCGAGCTCCAGCAGGGTCAAAGCTTTGTCGTGCCGCATCGTCTACGTCCGAATTTGTCGTAGGCGCCAGTCAGAAGGGATTTGTGGGGCGCTGACAAGTCGCCCGAGCCAGATCGCACCGCCCTGAGGAGTCTTTCCAATGACAACGATCCAAGCCGCCGCCAACCTGCCGCCGACCGCCGCCTCCATGAGCCTGTGGGGTGTTCCCGACCCCGTCGCCGCTCCGCGCGAGGGCGTGGTGGCGGCCGTACTTCAGTTCGGCGACGTGCGCGAAGAGCGCGAGGACGGCACGACCCTGATCCGCTTCACCCGCAGCCGCCTGGAGCGGGAGGATATGCAGATGCTGCTCGGCGAGGATCTCTATCGGGCGCTCGATGTCAGCCTGATCTGGGACGAGGCGGAGGATCAGCTCGTGCGTGTGCTCGATGTCGCGCCGCTGCGTCAAGGCCGGACGCGGGCGACGCCGCTCAATCGTTACGCCGATGCTCACATGCGGAGCTTTCCACGCGAACGCCTGTGGCGCGAGGCCGTGGCGGCGTGAAACTCGGCTGAAGGCCTGACAGAGGCGCAGATCGAAACTTTCCTGCAACCCGACGGTTGCATGGGGATTTGGGGGACATAGCTTTGCTGTCGCAGTCCTGCGAACGCGGTCCTTGAGTACGAGCGCCGATTATGTCGATGAGCTTACCCCTTCGTGTTCTGCGTGGTTTGGACAGTGTGAGCGGCTTGCTACGACACCCCCGCCCGATGGATCCGGACGCCCTGATGGAGGCGGCCCAACGGCAAGCCGGACTGGACGATTTTGGATCCAGCCTATCGAGTGCGGCAGCTTCGGGTCCGATCGGAAAGGACGCCCTTCGTGAGGGCCTGGCCGCCCTGCTCGACGCCTGCGAGCGGGAGGCGCGCCTAAGCCTCTTTGGCCGGTTTTCTACCCGTTGGGACTGTCTGCGCCTGCTGGTCAATCTCCTGATCCTGCGGTCGCTGGAGCGAGAGGACGCGACCGTCCTGGCGCGCCCCATCCGCCAGCCGATCTTCATCACGGGCCTGCCCCGAAGCGGCACCTCGTTCCTGCACGCGCTGCTCGCAGCAGACCCCGCCATGTCCGCCCCGCGCTGCTGGCAGACGATCTATCCCGTCCGCGATCATCCGGCCCACGGCGCCCGCTCCGGGCCGAAGGAGGTGCAGCGCCAGTTCGACGTGTTCGACATGCTGGCGCCGGAGATGCGCAGCCTGCACCCCTTCGACGCGCTGAGCCCGCAGGAATGCGCCGACATCACGGCGCACAGCTTCCACTCCCTGCGCTTCGACATGACTTATGAGGCGCCGTCCTACCGCCGTTGGCTGGACCGGCGCGGCCATGTGCCGGCCTACCGCGAGCACAAGCGCTTTCTTCAGCACCTGCAGGGCGATCGGCCGGCACAGTGGGTGCTGAAATGCCCCGACCATGTGTTCGCCCTCGAGGCGTTACGGGCGGTTTATCCCGATGCGCGCCTGGTGTTCGTGCATCGCGATCCCGTTGAGGTGCTACCGTCTGTGGCGCGGCTGACCGAGGTGGTGCGCACGCCCTTTACGCGTTCGGTAGATCGTAACGCCATCGGCCGCCAGATCGCCGACGACTGGGTCCAGGGCGCCGACAACATCGTCGCTGCGTCGAACGACTGGCGCTGGCCGCGAGCGCGTGTGCATCATGTCCATTATCGCGCCCTGACCGCGGATCCGTTGGCGACGGCCAAGGCGCTCTACGACCGTTTCGATCTCGATCTGACGCCGACCGCGGCTGCGAGAATGCGGAACCTAGTGGCGAGCAAGCCCAAGGGCGGCTACGGCCAAAACGTCTATCACGCGGAAGATTACAGCCTTGACCTGGGCCTGGAGCGCGAACGCTTCCAGAGCTATCTCGCCGCCTTCGATCTCGACGGACGCCGCCTTAGCGCAGCGGCCTGATCCAAGGTAGCCTATGGCTGGCCAGTCGAAGCACTTCCACCGCTAGGGGATGGCGCATCCGGTAGAGCGCCGCCGTCCACAGGAGGGCGCCCAGCGCGATTGCGGGGCCGAGGAGCGTCAGGGGCGTGCGCTCCGAGCCGCCGTGAAGCCCCATGACGATAGCCGCTGGCGCGACCGTCAGGAGGGTGAGCGCGGCGCTGCGGGTATAGATGCCGACGAAGTCCGCGGTGTGGGTCTCAGTCATCCGGTCGAGGTGGGGACGATAGAGCCAGATGGAAAACGCGGCCTCGCCGATCCGCCCCGCGGCGGCGGCGGTCAGGTTGAACAGGCATCCCGCGGCGAACATGATCAGCCCGGCTCCCATGCGGACGATTTCGAGCCGGGCCTGTTTGGCTGTCTCTCCGCTGACCACAAACAACTCCCACGTCATCGAGATGGCCACGAGCAGGATGGCCGCGATCGACAGCATGGCGAGCGGATGGGCGGCGGCGACCCATCTCTCGCCATAGACCAGCCGGATGAACGGCCCGGAGACGATAGCCAGGCCCGCAAACGCCGGCCACAGCAGGGCCGTCAGAACCTCGACGAGGGTCAGGTAGGTGGTGCGCAAGGACGCGCCCGACCGTTTCTGCGCCGCCAGATCGACGAACACCACGCGCCCGATCACCATATGGATGTTGTCCCAGACCAGGTTGTTCAGGTTGGACGCTCGGGAATAGAGCCCAAGGGCGCTCAAGCCGATCAAGCGGCCGAGCAGCGCTTCGCTGATGCGGGCGGCGATCGCGTTGACGCCCGAGATCGCCATCATGTTGAGGCCGAAACTGAAGACCCGCCGCCACTCGCTCAGTCCGATCCGGAAGCTGACGTGCCGCCGTCCAACGATCGTGTAGGCCAGGACGCTGAACGTCGAGCCGGCGATCTGCCCGAACGCCAGGCTCATGAAGCTGAACCCCTCAAACGCGAATCCGACGGTGACGAGCTGAGAGATGACGGTGCGCCCCGTGTTGATCAGGGCGATAGCCTTGAAGTTGGCGGCGCGCTCCATCTGCGTCGCCGGCAGAAACTCCAATGCGCCCAGAAGCGGTAGCGCCGCCAGCAGAAGCATCACTCTGCGCACCCCATCTTCGTGAAGCAGGCGCCCGCCAAGGGGGCTCAAGCCCGCAATGAGGGCTGAGAGGGCGAGGGAGAGCAACAGGTTGATCGTGAACACGGACCGCGTGATGTGGAGGCCGAGCTCCGGCTCGCGAACGATGAAGCCGTTGAGGCCAAAGGCCTGCAAGATGCTCAATATGCCGGTAATGGCCATGGCGATGGCGTAGACGCCCATGTCGTAAGGGGTCAGCAACCGCGCCACGATGACGGAGCCGACGAATTGAAGGCCGAAAAAACACGCCTGGGACAGGCCCATCCAGGCCAGATGCCGCTTATACGACATGGTCAGGCGTCGCTTCCGGTCGAGCCGATCAAGCGGGCGTGCGGGTGAGCGAGCGCATCACGGCCAGGGCGCAGTCGCGGGCCTGGTGGCGAATATCGGGCACCGAGGTCATCTCCCAGAACGCGCCGCGGGTGATCGGGCCGACCGCGAACAAGGTATCGTTGACGCCGCCGTCGCGCCGCAACAGCCGCGCGTTCGCATCGACATCGACTCCCAGCTTGCAGGCGTCGGCGCGGATCAAGCCGGTTTCGGCCAGGCCCGCGATCAGCGGATCGTCGGCCGCCGAAAGATCTGCGTTCGGACCGGTGCAGTTGACGACCACCGCCGCACGGGTCCGCACCAGGGTGCGTGAGCCCCTAGGCGTCCAGGCCAAGCCCACGCAGCCGTCGCCATCGACCCATCCCCGGATCTGCCCCGCTGCGGTGCGTAGTACGCCGCTGGCGGTCAAGTGATCGACGCGGGCCGCCACCTTGGGCGCCAAGCGATGGCGGTGAACGTCCCACCAAGGGCGGGCGTGGCGCAAAAACTGCCGACGCTCGGTCAGGGACCAGCCCCGCCAGATCGACTGAACGTGGGGCCGCAGAGCGTCGATGGCCGCGCGCCAATCCTGTCCGGCCGCCTCGCGACGCACCTGCGCCAGGATATGACGCGCCGATCCCGACGGAGGACTAAGCCGCGGCGAGGCCGGCGTTCCGCCGCTCTCCAGGTGGCGCCGGGGCAGAAGGCCGCGGCGCGACAGGGCCAGAAACTTCAACTCCGGTCGTTGCGCCGACATCGAAAGCACCACATCGACCATGGTCAGGCCGGCGCCCAGCAGTACAACGACGCCGGAGTCGGGCGCCTCTTGGGGCGACCAGGTCCAGGGATCGGCGATGTAGCGCGCCGAAGCGCGGGCCGCCTCGGCGATGCCGGCCGGCGGGTGGGGCGGCAGATTTCCCAAGGCCAAAACCACAGCGTCGGCGCGCCGCGTCTGACCCAGCGCCAAGGTCAGACGCCAGCCTTCGCCGTCCCGCCACAGCGCCGTGACCTCGTCGCCTTCCAGGATCAGGCGGCCTGCCGCGGCTGGGCTTTCCGCCGCCCGACGCAACAGGCTTTGCAGGTAGGCGCCATAGTCGGCGCGGCTCACGAACCGGTGGGCGTCGGGGTTACGCCCTTGGCCGACCAGCCAGTCGGCGAAATGGTCCGGATGCTCAGGATAGGCGCTCATGTTGGCGGCGCGCACATTGAGCAGATGGTCGGGATTGGTTGTGGCATAGGCTGCGCCCTGGCCGAATTTGGGTCGCCGCTCGATCAGGCGCACGCAGGGGCCGTCCGGAGCCTCCAGCAGGCGCAGAGCGGTCATCACGCCGCTGAAGCCGGCCCCGATCACCGCCACGGTGGGTCGTTTCAGCATCGGCCAGCCTTCGACATCCTTCGCCCCTTCATAGCCTAGTCTTGCACGGGTCGCCTTGCATCCCCTAATCCGAGTGCAACGCCGCACCGTGTCGCCACAGTCACGCGGCTCGGCGGTTCACGATTTCAGGGTCTGGGCCAGGCCGGCGGTGACGAACACGACCGTATCGGCGACCTGGGCCAGGCGCTGGTGCAAAAGCCCAGCCTCGTCCCGGAAGCGTCGTGCCAGGGCGTTTTCGGGCACGAGGCCTTGCCCGACCTCGTTGGAGACCAGGAACAGGGCGCAGTCGGAAGCCCGAGCTATCCTCGCCAGTGCGTCGAAAGCCGGACCGAGCGGCCTGTCGCGATACATGAGGTTGTTGAGCCATAGCGTCAGGCAATCCACGACCGCCACGTCCTTATGCGTCAGCCGCTCGATGGCTTCGGCCAGGTCCAGCGGCTCTTCCAGGGTGGTCCAGGCCGGCCCCCGCTCGTCCCGATGGCGCGCGATCCGGTGCGCCATCTCCGCATCCAAGGCCTCTGCGGTGGCGATCATGATCAGGCGACCGCCGCGACGTTCGGCCTCGCGCTCGGCGGCGCGCCGGGCGTAAGCGCTCTTCCCCGAGCGCGCCCCGCCCAAGACCAAGGTCAAACCCATCGACCGTCTTCCCCTTCGATTGACCCTCGCCGCATCGGGCCTATAAGCCGAATTGGCGCAATCCAGCGATATAAAGAGGCCGACAGCAAAATGGGGAGGCGCGAGGGGCAGGCGATCTATCCGGGTTGGGGGCCGGTCGCTTTGAGCCTGCCGTCACCCGATATCGCCACGCTCAGCTATCATGGCGGTCGCTTGGCCGCGGCGGCGTCGCAGTTTCCAGACGCGCCGACGCCCTGGATCGACCTCTCCACCGGCGTCAACCCCAGACCCTATCCGGCGCCGTCCGTATCGCGATCCGCGAGCGCGCGGCTGCCCGACCCGACCGAGACGGCGGCTTTGGCAGACGCGGCGGCGGCGGCGTTCGGTGTGCGGTCTCAGGATCGTACCGTCGCGGTCCCCGGCAGCGAGGCGGCCTTGCGGATTTTGGCGCGACTCCTTCCGGTCAAGACCGTCGCCATCGCCGGCCCCACCTATGGCTCTCACGCTTCGGCCTGGAGGTCGGCGGGGGCGACGGTCCGCTCGATCCCTTGCCGCGACCTGGCATCGGCCGACGCCGACATCGTCATCGCCGTCAACCCAAACAATCCGGACGGTTACCGTCATGCGCCTGAGGGCCTGGCCCTGATGGCCGACCGACAGGCGGCGCGGGGAGGGTGGCTGATTGTCGATGAGGCGTTCGGCGAGGTCGCGCCAGAGCTTAGCGTGGCGCATCGCGCAGGCGCGGGGCTGATCGTGCTGCGCTCGTTCGGGAAGTTCTACGGCCTGGCCGGCGTTCGGCTCGGGTTCGTGCTGGCGGACCGGGGCGTGATCGCCGAGCTGCGGTCCGTATTCGGCGACTGGCCGGTGTCGGCGGCGGCCATCGCGGCCGGACGCGCCGCCTACCCTGACGCCGCATGGCGCGCGCGGACGCGGGCGAGCCTGGACCGCAAGGCCGCCCGGCTCGACCGCCTGCTGTCCAGCGCCGGATTCGAGAGTGTCGGCGGCACGTCGCTGTTTCGGCTGTATGCGGCCGACGACGCGTCGCGCCGCTTCGCGTGTCTGGCCGAGCGGGGGATTCTGACCCGCCCATTCGACATCGACCCCCGCTGGCTGCGCTTTGGCCTGCCCGCCGGCGCGGCGGCCTGGGCGCGGCTCGAACGGGCTCTGGAGGCCTGCCAATGACGACAGACGACCCCGAGCTCGAAGCGCAGAATCGTCAGCACGCCGAGGCCATGAAGGCGCTGAAGGCGGAGCGGGACGCCATGATGGCGACCAAGACCCAAGGTCACGGTCTGCTCATGGTCCACACCGGCGAGGGCAAGGGCAAGTCTACGGCGGCCTTCGGCATGGTCGCCCGCGCGCTCGGCTGGGGCATGAAGGTCGGCGTCGTGCAGTTCATCAAGGGCAGCTGGAAGACCGGCGAGCGGCTGTTCTTTCGCCGCTTTCCCGACGAGGTCCGCTTCGAAGTGATGGGCGAGGGCTTCACCTGGGACACCCAGGATCGCGCCCGCGATATCGCGGCGGCGCAGGCCGCCTGGGCGACGTCGGTGGAGATGATCCACGACCCCGAGCTGGATTTGGTCCTGCTGGACGAACTGAATATCGCGCTACGATACGACTATCTGGATGTGCAGACGGTGGCGGCGGAGCTGGCGGCCCGGCCGCCGGCCAAGCACGTCTGCGTCACCGGCCGCAACGCCAAGCCGGAGCTGCTGGCCATCGCCGATCTGGTGACGGAGATGACGCTGGTGCGCCATCCGTTCGACCGGGGCTTCAAGGCCCAGCGTGGGGTGGACTTTTGACGATGCCGGCGCTCAGCCCGCCAGCCTGGGTGCTTGCGGCGCTCGTTCTGGAGGCTTTGGTCGGCTATCCGGCTTGGCTGCATCGCCGCCTGCCTCATCCGGTCGTGGCGGTCGGCGTCGCGATCGATAGGCTTGAGCGCCGCTTGAACCGGCCGACGCGGTCTGAACCGACGCGCAAGGTTTCGGGCGTCTGCACTGTGGCGGCCTTGATTATCGCCGCCATCGGTATCGGCGGCGGTTTGGACCGGCTGCTCAAGGAGCAGGTCTGGGGCTTTCCGGTTTGGGTCGCCATCGCGACCGTCGGCTTGGCCCAGAAGAGCCTGCACCGGCATGTGAAGGCCGTAGAGCGACCGCTCGCCGCGCGTGACTTGGCTTCGGCGCGTATGGCCGTGGGCCAGATCGTGGGTCGGGATGTGGACCGGCTTGACCCGTCCGGTGTGTCGGCGGCCGCTATCGAGAGCCTTGCCGAGAGCTTTTCCGACGGGATCGTGGCCCCGGCCTTTTGGCTGCTGATCGGCGGCCTAGCCGGGCTCTTCGCCTATAAGGTCGTCAATACCGCCGATAGCATGATCGGCCACCTGGAGCCCCGCTACCGAGCGTTTGGCTGGGCCGCGGCGCGCACGGACGATCTGATGAACCTTATCCCCGCTCGCCTGGCCGGCGCGCTGATCGCCCTGGCTGGCGCGGGCGGATGGCGCGCGATGGTGCGCGATGCGCCGCGCCACGCCTCTCCCAATGCAGGTTGGCCCGAGGCGGCGATGGCGGGCGCGCTTCGCCTCCAGCTTGGCGGTCCGGCCGTCTACGATGGCGAAATCCTGGAGCGGCCGAGGTTCGGCGCAGGCCGCGCGGCCGCTGTGCACGATCTCAAGCGCGGCCTCGCCATCTATCGGCGCGCCTGCGGCCTGCTCTGGTCCCTCCTGGCGGCGGGAGCGCTCCTATGGCGGGTCTGATGATCCAGGGCTGTGGCTCCGACGTCGGCAAGTCCACCCTGGTTGCGGGCCTGTGCCGCCTGTTCGCCAACCACGGCCTGACGGTGCGCCCGTTCAAGCCTCAGAACATGTCCAACAACGCTGCGGTGACCGCAGACGGCGGCGAAATCGGCCGCGCCCAGGCGCTACAGGCCATCGCCTGCCGCACGCCGCCCTCGGTGGACATGAACCCGGTGCTGCTGAAACCTCAAAGCGAGGTGGGCGCCCAGGTCATCGTCCGGGGTCGGATGGAGGGGAGCTGGAGCGCGCGGGATTTCCAAGCGCGCAAGGCCGCGCTCCTCGATGTCGCGGTGGAAAGCTGGCGTCGGCTGGAGGCGGAGGCCGATCTGGTGCTGGTCGAAGGCGCGGGCAGTCCGGCCGAGACGAACTTGCGAAAGGGCGATATCGCCAACATGGGCTTCGCCCACGCCGCCGACCTGCCTGTGGTGCTGGTCGGCGACATCGACCGCGGCCACGTCATCGCCGCCCTGGTCGGCGCCCATGCTGTGCTGGCGCCAGCCGACCGCGACCGGATTGAAGGCTTCATCGTCAACAAGTTCCGCGGCGATCCGAGCCTCTTCAATGACGGGCGGGTGGACATCGTGCGCCGCACCGGCTGGCCGGACCTGGGGCTCGTTCCCTGGCTCGACGCCGCGGCGGCGCTTCCCGCGGAAGACGGCGCGTCGATCTCATCGGCCCGCGCCGCCGCGCCGGCCGGCTCAGGTCGCGTCAGGATCGTGGCGCCCTTGCTCTCGCGGATCGCCAACTTCGACGACTTCGATGCGCTGGCCCAAGAGCCGGCGGTCGAGTTCAGCTTCATCCCGCCGGGACATCCCCTGCCGGGCGATGCGGACCTGGTGATCCTGCCAGGGACGAAGGCGACGCTGGCCGATCTGGCCTTCCTGCGGGCTCAGGGCTGGGACATCGATCTCCTGGCCCATGTCCGCCGCGGCGGACGGGTGATGGGGGTGTGCGGCGGCTATCAGATGCTGGGGGCGCGGATCGCCGATCCGGACGGCGTCGAGGGGCCGGCCGGCGAGGCGGCGGGGCTGGGCCTCCTCGACGTCGAGACGGTATTGGGCGGGACCAAGGTGTTGCGCCCTGTGCGCGGGCGCTTGAGCCAGGGCGGCGGCGCTTTTGGCGGCTACGAAATGCACGTCGGCGAAACGTCCGGTCCGGGCTGCGCCGCGCCCTGGGCGATCCTGGAGGATGGAACGCCCCATGGCGCCGCCGCGCCGGACGGACGCATCGTCGGCGGCTACGTCCACGGCCTGTTCGCAGAGACCTCGGCGCGGGGCGCGCTTCTGGCGCAGCTGGGCGCTAAGTCCGATGGTGTCGACCAGTCGGCCAGGGTGGATGAGGCGCTCGATCGGATCGCCGATATCATGGAGCGCAGCCTCGATATCGCCGCCCTTGAACGCATCGCCGGCTTGCCGCCGAGCTCAGGCTCCCGCAACAGGCCGGCCTCGGAAATCAGGATCGTATCGTGAGTGCTTTATCGTCCGGCCGCGTTCTCTTCGTCGCGCCGCCTATCGCCGCCATCGATGAAACGCTGCGGCCCATGCTTCGTGCCCTGCTCGACGGCAAGGCCAAGCCGCTGGGGTCGCTCGGGAGGATGGAGGCGCTGGCCGTTCAGATCGGGCTGATCCAGGGCCGGCTCGATCCCAAGGCCGACCGGGCCCGACTTCTGGTGTTCGCGGGCGATCATGGCCTGAACGCGGAGGGCGTCTCGGCCTTTCCGTCCGCGGTGACCGCGGCCATGGTGAGCGTCTTCCTGTCGGGCCGCGCCAGCGTCAACGCTTTCGCCCGCGCCGCCGATGTGGACGTGCAGGTGATCGATGCGGGCGTGGCGGCCGATCTTGCGCCCCATCCCGACCTGATCTCGGCCAAGGTGCGCGCCGGAACCCGCAACGCCGCCCGCGAGCCGGCGCTGACCTGGGAGGAGACCGCTCAGGCCCTCAGCAAAGGCGTCGAGTTGGCCGAAGCCGCCGCCCAGGATGGCGCCGACATCGTCATCCTGGGCGAAATGGGCATCGGCAACAGCGCCGCCTCGGCCCTGATCATGCACCGCCTGGCGCCTGCGCCGCTCGACGCCTGCATCGGCGCCGGCGCGGGCCACGATGAGGCGGGCCTGGCGCGCAAGACCGCGGTGCTGCGCCGGGCGGCGGCGCGCACCGATGTCGCCCATCCTCTGGAGGTGCTGGCTGAGTTCGGCGGCTGCGAGATCGCCATGATGGCCGGCGCTGTGCTGGGGGCTGCGGCCCAGCGCAGGATCGTGATCGTCGATGGCTTCATCTCGACGGCGGCGGCCCTCGCCGCCATCCGGTTCCGCCCCGACGCGCTCGACTATTGCATCTTCTCGCACCTGTCCGACGAGCAGGGTCACCGCATCATGCTGAAGGCGCTCGGCGCCCGGCCGTTGCTCGATCTGGGTCTGAGGTTGGGCGAGGGCAGTGGGGGGGTGCTGGCGGCGCCTCTGGTGCGGGCGGCGGCGCGGCTCGTGACTGAGACGGTGTCGCTGGAGGAGGTGCTGGCCTCCATGCCGAGCTGAGGGGTCGCGCAGCATGGGCCGCAGCCGCATCGGGCGCGAGATCGATCGACTGTTCTGCGCGCTCCAGCTTCTGACGCGCGTCCCCACGCCCCGCATCGCTGAGCTCGCGCCGGACTGGATGGCCCGCAGCGCCAAGTATTTTCCGCTGGTGGGGCAGGGGGTGGGCGTCGGCTGCGCGGGCGTCTGGCTTGTAGGGTCGCGCCTCTGGAACGCGCCTCTAGGGGCGCTCCTGTCGATCGCCGCCGGCGCGGCGCTGACCGGCGCCTTCCACGAGGACGGCTTGGCCGACTCCGCCGACGGGCTTTTCGGAGGCCGGACGGCTGAGCAGCGGCTCGCGATCATGAAGGACAGCCGCATCGGCGTCTTCGCCTTGCTGGCGGTGGGGTTCTGCGTCGCGGTGCGTGTGTTCGCTCTGGCGAGTCTGCCTACAGCGACTGGCGCATGGGCTCTGATCAGCGCTCACGGCGGCGGTCGTCTCGCCGCGGTCGTCGTAATGGCCAGCCAGCCCTACGCCGGTAATCCGGCGGTCGCCAAGCTAACGCCCGGCGCTGGCCGTGTGCGGTGGGCTGAGCTGGCGTTCGCCGGCCTGATCTGCATTTGGCCACTGTTTTTCTTAGGCTTAGCGCCCGCGCTGGTCGGCTACATCCTCGGCGCCGTCGCGGCGAGCTGGCTGGCGCTCACCGCCCGGCGTCAAATTGGCGGCTATACAGGCGACGTGCTGGGCGCCGCCGAGCAACTGTTCGAAACCGCATTTTTGCTGGGCGTGGCCGCTATGGCGGCGCCCGACCGATAGGGACGTAAAAGACGCTGTGCCCCTCCTCCCCTGCGGCGCAAGCCGCGGGGGAGGTGGCGCGCCGCGAAGCGGCGTGACGGAGGGGGCGTCTTGCTCCAAGCTCAACCCATGCGATCGACAAAACGCACCACGGCAGTCGCCAGACGCCTCCGTCGTGAGATGACGCTGCCGGAGGTGCGACTTTGGGTGCGCCTACGCCAGCCGGCGGAGGGCGCGCCGCGCTTCCGCCGTCAACATCCGCTTGGCTCTTACGTGCTCGATTTCTATTGTCCAGCCGCAAAACTGTGCGTCGAGGTCGACGGCTGGGGGCACAATATGGGCGAGCAACCTGCGCGTGACGAGCGACGCGACGCTTGGCTGGCCGCCAATGGGATTGCAACGCTTCGCATTCCAGCGGCTGATGTACTCGCCGATCCGGACGGAGTCGCAGACGGCATCGTCCGCACAGTGGTGGAACGGGTGTAGCCCCCTCCGTCACAGCGCTTCGCGCTGCGCCACCTCCCCCGTGTCGCTGCGCGAAAAAGGGGAGGAGGAGAGGCGGTATTCACGAGCGTTGGTATAATGGGCTTCGTCGGTCCGCGTTCGGCCTGAGTCCAAGGTCAGATTGTTGCTCGCCCGATGGGACTGCTCACGACCCTAAGCGGCCATCGCTCTACGGGCCTCGCTTGCCGAACTTCAGCACTTCCGAGCCATAGGCGCGCTCAAGCGCCATAGTCCTCGCCCTCGCCTCAGCTTCGCGACAAGCAAGTTCAGCGGGCGGCCCAGCAGTGCCGCCACCGAATAGATCGCGCTCCGCTTTACAGGATACGTCCCGATACTGAACCCAAATGCGTTCCGCCTCAATCAACCGGTTTTGGTCTTCGAGTCTAAGTGCCTGCAATGATTTTTTATATGTCTCGTTGAGTCGGGCATCCGCTGCGCGGAAGCTGCGGTCGAGACATGCCATCAAGGCGGATGTACCCGGTATTGTGTGGCAAGGGCTGGATTGTGCATTGAAGTCCTGAGCACCTGACACGCCGAATCCGACGGCACTGAACAGAAGCCCGACGACGCTGGCGAGACATAAAGTGCTCTTCATGCCTCTGAACATACAAAGTGAAGTGGCAGCTCACCACCCCCAATGAGACACTCCGAGCGTCCGCTTTCTGATCCAACCGTTTGACATCTGCGATCCGTACCGCTGGCCGCAGTCGGTGTCAGGCCTTAAACCGAAGTAATCCCGCCTTGATCCCCAGGCCGTCTTCACGTATACGCGCCAGCTTCCGGCGATGAGCTGTGCTTATTTCAAGCGTTGCACATCGCCGTCCTGTCCGAGAACCGCGGGCGGCTCTTGAACCCTTTGGGGCGCGGAGCGGCTTAATTCGTTTGGCCGTGGGGAGACGGGGAAGCAAGGTTTGAGTCGGACTCCGCTCGCCCCAGCGTGCGCGTTCGATGTCGGCCATACGCATCCTTGGGACAGGTCTATCCGGTTCGGCGCGCATCATCACGATGCGCGGACGGAGCGGCATTTTGCGTCGTCGGGTGGTCCGGCGGCGTGTGTAAGTGCAACGGAGACCGCAACTTATGGACCGCGCACAGAAAGCGGATTCGATCGAAGACCTGAAGACGGTCTTCGCCGGCGCCGGCGCCGTGGTCGTGACCCATTATATGGGTCTCACCGTTGCGGAAATGTCAGAGCTTCGCGCCCGCCTCCGCAAGGAAGGCGCCTCGCTCAAGGTGGTGAAGAACCGGCTCGCGCAAAAGGCGATGGACGGGTCTGCCGGAGATGCGGGCGACCGCCTCTTCAAAGGCCCCGTCGCCATCGCCTTCGCCAAGGACCCGGTGTCGGCCGCCAAGGTCGTGATCCAGTACGCCAAGGACAACGATAAGTTCACCGTTGTTGGCGCCGTGCTGGGCAAGACCGTGCTGAACGCCGATGGCGTCAAGGCGCTCTCGACCCTGCCGTCGCTGGATCAGATGCGCGGCACGCTCATCTGTCTCATCCAAGCGCCGGCCACGAAGGTCGCGGGCGTGCTGCAGGCTCCGGCCGGCCAGCTCGCGCGGGTCTTCAACGCCTATGCGACGAAGGACGATGCGGCGGCTTAAACGCCTTCGCGACATTTCCGCAAGTTTTTGAAAACCCTGTCCAACTCTCAAATCTCAAGGATCACTAACAATGGCCGATCTTTCCAAAATCGTTGAAGACCTTTCCGCCCTGACCGTCTTGGAAGCCGCTGAGCTGTCCAAGCTGCTCGAAGAAAAGTGGGGCGTTTCCGCCGCCGCGCCGGTGGCCTTCGCCGGCCCCGCACCGGCCGCCGCCGAAGCCGCCGCTCCGGTCGAAGAGCAAACCGAGTTCACCGTGATGCTGGTCGCCGGCGGCGACAAGAAGATCAACGTGATCAAGGAAGTCCGTGGCATCCGCAGCGACCTCGGCCTGAAGGAAGCCAAGGACCTCGTCGAAGGCGCGCCGCAGCCGATCAAGGAGAACATCTCCAAGCAGGAAGCGGAAGACATCAAGAAGAAGCTGGAAGACGCCGGCGCCAAAGTCGAAATCAAGTAATTTCACGCGTGCCGCGGCGCACGTGAAATTCTCCCCGGGCCTGTCCCGGGAATCCAGACTGCAGACAGGCTCGAAGGGCGACCTTCGAGCCTGTTCTCGTTTCCGATCGACTCCTTGAGGCGACGGTTAGGGTTTCAATCGCGGTAGAGGCGCGGTTTACACCGTACCTCTACCGCGATTGAGACGAGGAGGCCGCGCCGCGCCTGCGCCAAAATCCGATTGACAGGCTTAGTTACGTCAGACATATCGTAAGACATGTTTTACAATCATCACTTTCACGATCGTCGCCTGCGGGCGATGCGCCGCGAGCGAGGCCCCGGCGCGCATGGCGGCTTTGGTTTTGGAGGGCGCGGCGGCGGGCGGGGCTTTATGGGCGGGGGCGGCGTGCCGGGGGGGCGAAAGCTCTCTTCGGCCGATCTGCAGCTTGTCGTGTTGGCGTTGCTGGAGCGGCAGGCGGCCCATGGCTACGAATTGATCCGCACCTTGGAGGAGACCTCCAACGGCTTTTATACGCCGAGCCCCGGCGTCATCTATCCGGCCTTGACCTATCTGGAAGAGATCGGCCACGCCGCGGTCGAACCGGATGGGAACCGCAAGCTCTATCGCATCACCGAAGCCGGGCGCGCCCATCTGGACGCCAACCGGTCGGCTGCCCAATCGATGCTCGATGCGCTCAGCCGGATTGGCGAACGTATGGAGCAGGTGCGCGAGGCCTTTGCGGGCCTGGACGCGTTAGACCCTCGCGCGGCGGACGATCTGCACCGCGCACGCCACGCCCTGAAGCACGCGCTGTTCTCGACGCGCGACTGCACGCCCGACGAAGCCCGCCGTATCGCGACGATCCTCGATCGCGCCACGGCCGAAATCCTTGGGCGCCCCAATCCACAAGCTCAAGGGCGCGAATAATGCTGCAAACCCCAACCATCGGCCGTCATCAAGTCACCCGAGTCCGCCATGACCTCCGCCGCCGCAGGTTATCGGTGGCCAGCGTGCAGCGCCTTACGCCGCGTATGCAGCGTATTGTCTTCACCTCGCCGGAGCTGCGGGATTTCACCAGCGCCGGGCCCGACGACCACGTGAAGCTGTTCTTTCCGGGCGAAGACGGCGGCCCAGCCGTCATGCGGGACTACACGCCGCGGATGTTCGATCCCCTGGCGGGGTCGCTGACGATCGACTTCGCGCTTCATGACGCCGGCCCGGCGACCGCCTGGGCCATGGCCGCCCAGCTTGGCGACGACCTGGACATCGCCGGCCCGCGCGGCTCGACGATCGTGCCGGACGATTTCGACTGGTATCTGCTGGTTGGCGACGAAACCGCCCTGCCAGCCATGGGGCGACGGGTCGAGGAACTGCGGCCGGGCGCATCGGTCACGACTTTCGCCGTGGTCGAGCGGCCTGACGAGCGCCAAGCGTTTCAGGGTGAGGCCAGGTTGAAGTCGTATTGGATCGCCCGCGAAGGCCAACCGCTGGACGACGCGAGCCTGCTTCGCTTCGCCCTGGACGAGTACACCCTGCCGCCTGGCGACGGCTTTGTCTGGATCGCCGCGGAGGCCCATACCGCGCGTGTGTTGCGCGGCTATATGATGGACACGCGCGGCCATCCGAAGGCTTGGATCAAGGCGTCAGGCTACTGGTCCCGCGGTGCCGAGGCCGTACGTGAAAAGTTTGAGGACGGCTGAGTCAGCTCGCCTTGCGTCGTCGAGGTTTCGCCGCCGACGATTTCGCGGGGGCTTTCCCGCCGCTGTCGGTCTTGGCTCCCAGGCTCGCCCGCAAGGCCGCCATCAGGTCGACAACGTTCGTGTCCTCCGGCTCTGAGACCTTGGCCGGCTTGCGGCCCTTGCTCTTGTCTTCGATCATGGCTTTCAGCGCGTCTTCGTAGCGATCGACGAACTGACTCGGGTCGAAGGGGCCTTGTTTCTGTTCAATGATCTTTTCGGCGATGGCGATCATGCCGGGGTCCGGCTTGGCGTCGCCGATCACGCCGAAGATTTCGTCCGGCTTGCGAACCTCGGCGTGGCTGCGCAGCGTATAGGCTAGGATGCCCTTGTCCCTGGGTTCCAGCGCCAAGAGGCGCTCGCGCGCGCCGATGACCACGCGGCCGAGCGCGATCTGGCCGGATGTCTGCATCGCGCTGCGGATGACGCCGAAGGCTTCTTGCGCCAGCTTTCCGTCGGGGCTCAGGAAATAGGGCTGGTCCCAGTAGAGGCGGTCGATCTCGTCCTCGGCCACGAACCGCTCGATATCGATGGTCTTGGTGCTCTCCAGCTTGACGGCGTCGATCTCGTCTTGGGTGACCAGCACGTATTCCCCCTTCGACACCTCGTAGCCCTTCACCAGATCGGACCGATCTACTGGGCCGACGTCTGGATCGGTCGCGATCATCTTGATCCGGTTGTGGGTTTTCGGATTGATAAGATGGAAGTGGACGTCGCTGCTGGCGCTGGTCGCCGTATAGAGGGCGACCTGACAGGTGACCAGGGAGAGCCTGAGGTGGCCTTGCCAGATCGGGCGATAAGCCATGGTGTGTTCCCTCAAGATGGTGCTGCAGCGTCCGATCGATCTCAACGATCACGCCCGCAAATCGTTCGCCTGGGACCGGGGATTGGGGATTGGGGATTGGGGATCGCGGACCCGCATCGGCCGTTAGGCAGGACGGTTTCACATCTCAAAGAGCGACCCGCTCATGACCGCCGCCAAGCTCTCCAAATACAAAGAGAAGCGAGACTTCGCCCAGACGGCCGAGCCGTCTGGGAATGACAAGGCGGTCCCATCCACGGCGCTGCGCTTCGTGATCCAGAAGCATGACGCCAGCCATCTGCATTTCGATCTGCGGCTGGAATACGACGGCGCATTCCGATCCTGGGCCGTGCCGAAGGCGCCTTCCCTCGATCCGAAGGATCGCCGGCTGGCGATGGAGGTCGAAGATCACCCCCTCGACTACGGCGATTTCGAAGGCGCGATCCCCAAGGGGCAATATGGCGGCGGGACTGTGATGCTATGGGACCGCGGCTATTGGGCGCCGGAGGCGGGGTTCCAGGACATTGGACGGGCGCTGGACAAGGGCGAGCTCAAATTCGTCATGGAAGGCCAGCGAATGCACGGGTCCTGGGTGCTCGTGCGCACCCGGCGCGATGCGCGGGGGAAGGCCAGCTGGATCTTGATCAAGCACCGGGACGCCGGCGCTGTGGCGGGCGCGCAAGGTCCGACCGACGACGACCGCTCCATCGCCTCCGACCGTACGATGGCGCAGATCGCAGCCGGGGAGGGGCGTGCGCCGGCGCCCTTCATGACGGCCCAGGCCGGGCGGCGTGACGCCATTTGGCGCACCGGCGACGGCGGCGCGCGTCCTGGTGTTCCCGCTTTCATCGACCCCCAGTTAGCGACCACGGCCGACAAGCCGCCGACGGGGGCCGACTGGGTCCATGAGATCAAGTTCGACGGCTATCGGATGCAGCTGCGCATAGAGGCGGGAAGGGCGACCCTGAAGACCCGCAAGGGCCTCGACTGGTCGGACCGGTTTCCCGAGATCGCGGCGGCCGGCGCCAGGCTGTCCGATGGCGTCATCGACGGCGAGGCGGTCGCGCTCGAGTCCACGGGCGCGCCCGATTTCGCTGCCCTGCAGGCGGCGATTACGGACGGCGACACCGGCGACCTGGTTTTTTTCGCCTTCGACCAGCTATTCGCCGGTCACGAAGACCTGCGCAGCCTGCCGCTGTCCGAGCGCAAAGCGCGGCTCAAATATAGTCTCGACCGCGCGCCGCCTAACCTGCGGTTCGTCGATCATTTCGTCGTCGCCGGCGAGGCGGTGCTGCAATCGGCCTGTCGAATGCATCTTGAGGGCATCGTCTCCAAACGGATCGATGCGCCCTATGAGTCCGGCCGGACGCAGACCTGGCTCAAGTCCAAGTGCCGGGCCGGGCATGAGGTGGTGATCGGCGGCTATACCACCACAGACGGGGTCTTTCGCTCGCTGATCGCCGGCGTGAACCGAGGCGGGCGGTTGGCGCCTGTGGGGCGGATCGGCACGGGGTTCGGTCGCGAGACGGTCGAGCGCCTCCTGCCCAAGCTGAAGGCGTTGGAGACGAACACATCGCCCTTCGCCGGGGCGTCGCCGAAGACAGGTCCGGGACGCTGGGGCGCGCGGAACCTGGGCGAGGTGCATTGGCTGCGGCCTGAGCTGGTCGCCGAGATCGAATATGCGGGCTTCACCGCCGACGGCCTGCTACGCCAGGCGGCCTTCAAGGGCTTGAGGGAGGACAAGCCTGCCGCCGAGGTGGAGGCCGAAACGCCGGCCGCAGCCACGCACGCGCTAAAGCAGCCCGCACCATCGACGGTGCGCCCCCCGGTGCGGGGCTCCGCCGTCGTCATGGGCGTCACGATCTCCCACCCCGACAAGACGCTCTGGCCCGACGCGAGCGATGGGCGGCCCGTCGCCAAGATCGATCTGGCGCGCTATTACGAGGCTGTCGGCGACGGGCTCTTGCCCCACATCCGGGGGCGTCCCTGCTCGATCGTACGGTTCCCCGATGGGATCGAAGCGAAAGAGCGGTTCTTCCAACGCCATACCGGCAAGGGGCAGTCGGCCCTGATCGGCGAAGCGACCGTCTTTGGCGACCGCAAGCCCTATCTCCAGTTCGATACGGTTGAGGCGCTGATTGCGGCGGCGCAAGTTGCGGCGGTGGAGCTTCACCCTTGGAACTGTACGCCGTTCCAGCCCGAACAGCCGGGCCGTCTGGTGTTCGATCTCGACCCGGCTCCCGATGTCGCGTTCGACCAGGTGGTCGTCGCCGCCCGCGAAGTTCGCGACCGGTTGAAGGCGCTGGGCCTCGTCAGCTTTTGCAAGACCACCGGCGGCAAGGGGCTGCACGTGGTGACGCCGGTCAAGGGCGACGGAGTCGATTGGGCCGCCGCCAAGGCGTTCGCCCGCGAGGTCTGCAAGCGCATGGCCGCCGATGCGCCCGACCGTTACCTGATCGCCATGTCGAAGGCGGCGCGGGAGGGGCGGATCTTTCTGGATTATCTGCGCAACGACCGGATGGCGACCGCCGTCGCGCCCTTCTCGCCCCGCGGCCGCCCAGGCGCGCCCGTGTCGATGCCGCTGACCTGGGCCCAGGTGAAGGCGGGCCTCGATCCGGCCAGGTTCACCGTCCGCTCCGTACCCGGGCTGTTGAAGGGGCTGAAAGCCTGGAGCGACTATGGCGAGGGCGAGCGACCCTTGGCGGAGGCGATCGCGCGCAGGGCCTAGAGCATGATGCGATTAGATGGACCCATCTAATCGTTGAATCATGCTCTATCTTCAAAAGCTTAGAGCGCGTTTCGTCCGAAAACCGGTTCCCACTTTTCGGAACGCGCTCTAAGACAGCTACTTAGCGCCCTCGATCTTCACCACCTCTTGCGGTGTGACCGGTTTTGAATAGGCGTTGCCGAAGTGGGTCCGCACATAGCCCACCACATTGGCGATCTGGGTGGGGTTCAAAAGGTCTGTAAAGCCCGGCATGGCGCCGCGGCCCTTCACCACCATGGCTATGGGGTAGGCCGCGACGGCGAGGCGGGGATTGCCCGCGAGTGCGGGAATCACGGCGGCGCCTTGGGCGCCCTTGGCGTTGGCCATGTGGCAGGCCTGGCAGACCTGGGTATAGACCTGCTCGCCCGTGACCGGATCGGACGTCTTCGTGACGCCGCCGGGCTCGTCGGCGACAGCCGGGGCGCCGATCGCGGCGAACGCCAGACCGATGACCAAGAGCGCGCGAAGGAAGGGGCTTTGCATGGCGATCAGGCCTCCAGCGCGCGGCGGTGTAGACGGGTAATGGCGTCGAGCGAGGAGGTGAGGGCGCCCTCCATCCAGCAGCCGACATAAGAGGCGTGCTCGCCGGCCAGCACGATACGGTCGTCCACCGCGACGAGCGTCTGGTAGTGGGCCTTGCGGGTGTCCTCGTTCCAGCGCGCGCAGCAGCCGAGCGTCCAGGGCACTCGGCTCCAGGCGACCGAGGCGCCGTTGGAGAATTCCTTGCGGTAGCTCTCGGGGTGAAACACAGAGCCTTGCGCCAGGGCCGCCTCGATCCGCTCCTCCGGCGTCATGCCCGCTAGGCGATCGCCGCTTAAGCCGGTTCTTGCGAAGGCGCCCAGCAGTACGGCCGGTCCATCCCCGAACAGGTGGTTGTTGGGATAGGAAACCAGGCCGATGTCCTGGCTGGTAAAGCTGTGTCCGCCATAGATGTAGTCCTCCTCCTCCCAGAAGCGACGCTTCATCTCCAGCCCGATCTTCACCGAATTGGAATAGGGGATCGCCGCGATCGCCGCCTGCTTTTCCGGCGTCACGTTGATATCGATCTGGTTCAAGACGCCCAGCGGAATGGTGCAGACGCAAAAGTCGGCCTTGGCCTGCGACACGGCGCCGGTTCCCGTATCGCTGTAGGTGACGGTCACACCCGTCTTGTCCTGGAAGATCTTCGTGACCTTCGCGTTGTGGGTGATCAGCGGCTGGACTTGGCGGGCGAAGGCCTTGCCGATCATGCCGATGCCGCCGACCGGTTGGAACATGGTTGTTTGCATCTCCATGTTCATGAAGAAGGCCATGGTCTCCCATACGCCCGACTTCAGCACATCGGAGCGGTCGAAGGGATCGGATGCGATGGGGGCGCCGTTGACACCGCCGCCGGGCGGCCGGGCGTAGCCGCGATGCTCGGACGCTGTCAGCCCCTTCACGTAGCGCATGTTCTCATCGAGCGCGCCCCACTCACGTAACGCCTCCTTCAATCGCTCGCGGTCCTCCAGCGTCAGCTCGGTATCCAGCGCCTTCTGGTCGATCGCCTTGCCGAGCAGCTCCGCGACATTGCCTTCGAAGTCCGCCGCTACCTCGTGGAACCGCTGCGGCTTGCCGCCAAAGGCGTCGGCGTTGTGGACATAGGCGTTGTGGTTGAACTGGATGAACGGCTCCAGCTGCACACCGAACGCCTTGCAGTAATGCAGCAGGGTGCGGTGATGGTGAGGGATGCGCCAAGGGCCGGGGTTGAGGTAGTTGCCGGGCGCAAACTTGATGTGCTGTGTCGCGCCGCCAAGCTCGGTATAGGTGTCGCCGCCGTAGAGCGACCAGTTCCGTCCTCCCGCACGAGGCTGGTATTCCAAGATGCGGACCCGATAGCCGGCTTTGCTCAGTTCGTAGGCCGCCAACATGCCGGCGAGGCCTGCGCCCAACACGACGACGGAGGCGCCCGGTCGGGCGCCTGACAGGTTCGGCGGTCCGGTGAACTGGGTTTCGGCGGCGTGACCCAGCGTGGTCATGGCCGAATACAGCGCTGTCGCGCCGCCGATCATCCCGATCGCCGACAGCAGCTGCCGGCGTGTGGTCGCTCCACCGCTCATCTATAATTCGCCCTTGCGCTGACCGGCTCCAACGGCGCCATCATGAAATTTGCCGACGGTCGCCTCAAGCCGTGGGCCGGGCTTTCATTGAGAATGCGCCGAAGTCGCCCATAATGCCCCGACTTGCAGCGCTCTCAGCGCGCCGTGATTAAGGACCGCGCAGAGCTTTCAGGCCGCCTTCAAGGGAGATGACGCCGCAGCGCGCACGTCTGGGGCTGCGCGACCCCGAACCGACTTCATGCCGTCCAGCAGCGCGAAGACCTGATCCGCCTTCGAATCGGACAGGTCGCCCAAGCGTCGCGTCACGGCCAGCTCATCATAGGTTTCGCTCAAGGCGTCGAAGGGCAGGATCGAGCGGATCGAGCCCTCCACCGCCCGCGCCAGAGGCGCGGCCAGGCCGATCGGATGGATCGGGCGGATGCCGGAAAAATCGATATCGAGGCCGCTATCCGCCTTAATCGCCGCCGCAGCTCGGGTCGCCATGCTTGGCGCGCCGGTATCGACGATCAGGTCGCAATAGCGAAGACCCGACAAAATGGAGAGAGACCATAGATAGTAGACGAGCCCATAGCTTTCGGCGTCGCTCATGCGCGCGATGAGCGCCGGATAGGCGCGGGGGGCTTTTGTGAAGCGCTCCAGTCCCCGCCGGAGCCGGACCCGATCTGCGATGGGGGCGAACAGCGGATGGTGGCCGTTACGCTCCAAGATGAGGTGCAGATTGGTGAAATAGTTATAGTTTCCAGCCTCCGCATGACGCTTGTAGCTCGACCAGATCGCGACCGGGTCTCGCTCGACATGGACGTCATAAGACCCGAAACGCGCCTTGATCCAGGCTGGGCGCAGCCAGGTGCGATTGCACCCCAAGACCGCTCGTCGATCCTGCGCCGCAGCATAGCCGATCAGGCCGCCGAGGTATCGCTCCAGCGCGGGATACTGGTCCCCGGCGCCCAACGCGAACCGATCGAAGGCGAACCGGCGGTCGAATCCCTTGACGCCCCGCCGCGACAGCAGCGGCGAGAACTCAGCGAAATAGGGCTCCTCAAGCTCAGGATGCCGATTCGCTGCGACCGCATCTCGCCATGCGCCCTGCCTCAGGCGCGACGGCGTCATCCGCGCCAGGCCGGGATAAAGCTGCTCGAAATAGCTGTAGGCGCTCTTTACAGCGCGAAACCGGGACCAGACATAGGTACTCCCACTTCGCCACAGTCCGTGCAAAAATATGGGAGGTGCGACAGCCAAAGACTCCATTGTCACAAAGACCTCCTAAAAATTGCCTCGACCTGTGATTTTTACGAGGTTCAGCTTTCAGGAAAGTGTCGCAATATATTCAATATCTGTCGGCCGCGAATAAGCTGGTGCAAATTGTTTCTATAGTGTAATTTTGCTCGCTCGCCTGGAAAAACCTATAAATATTGCCGAGCGGTCCGCGTTGTTGCACGCTGAAGTCGATCCGTATTGCGCGCCGGCGCCAGATCCGGGGCGTTCGGTCGCTCCACAACACGGGTGAAGGTTTAGGCCGCTCTTTTGGCGACGAAAAAGACGGCGCGTGAGTCTAAAAAACCTCTTCCAATCTTCGCGAATGCCGCTATATCTCGTCGCTCGCACGATCTCCGTATATCGCGCATCAGCGCCGAGGCTCGATCATCGCCCTCCGATCGAGCGAAGGCGCGTCTTCGTCGCTCCCGCGGTTCGCCTGCTAGGCGAGCGACGTAAGACCAGCTCGCGTCCCTCGGACCGATAAAGGTCCGGGCAGAGGGTGGACGCAGGCACATTTTCGGCGCGCCGCCACGCGCCTCGATAGACGTGCGCTGCGAATTGGAGCGGCGCAAGGGAGCATCATGGCCGATCTCGTCCCCACCCCCGCTCACGGCAGTCCCCTCGTCAGCGAAAGGATTTCCAGCGCTCCGCTCAAGAAGCCCTCGACGTTTACGGGGCGCAAGCGCATCCGCAAGTCTTTCGGTCGTATTCCCGAAGCGATTGAGATGCCGAACCTGATCGAGGTTCAGCGCTCGTCCTACGAACAATTCCTTCAGCGCGTGACGCGCCCCGCCGACCGCCGCGACGACGGCCTCGAGGCCGTGTTCAAGTCGGTCTTCCCGATCAAGGACTTCAACGAGCGCGCGGTGCTCGAATATGTCTCCTACGAGTTCGAGGAGCCCAAGTACGACGTCGAAGAGTGCATCCAGCGCGATATGACTTTCGCGGCGCCGCTGAAGGTCAAGCTGCGCCTGATCGTGTTCGAAAACGACGAAGATACCGGCGCACGCTCCGTAAAGGACATCAAAGAGCAGGACGTCTATATGGGCGACATCCCGCTGATGACGGAGAAGGGCACCTTCATCGTCAACGGCACCGAGCGGGTGATCGTCTCCCAGATGCACCGCTCGCCGGGCGTGTTCTTCGACCACGATAAGGGCAAGACCCACGCGTCGGGCAAGCTTTTGTTCGCCGCCCGCGTCATCCCGTATCGCGGCTCCTGGCTCGACTTCGAGTTCGACGCCAAGGATATCGTCTATGTCCGTATCGATCGTCGCCGCAAGCTGCCCGCCACCACCTTCCTCTACGCCCTTGGCATGGACGGCGAGGAGATTCTGACCACCTTCTACGACATCATCCCGTTCGAGAAGCGTGAGGGCGGCTGGGCTACGCCGTATAAGCCTGAGCGGTGGCGCGGCGTGAAGCCGACGTTCCCCCTGATCAACGCCGAGACGGGCGAGGAAATCGCCCCCGCCGGCCAGAAGATCAGCGCCCGCGCCGCCAAGAAGTTCGCCGACCAGGGCGTCACGTCCTTGCTGGTGGCCCCGGACGCGTTGATTGGGCGCTTCCTCGCCCGCGATGCGGTCAATATGACGACCGGCGAGATCTACGCCGAGGCCGGCGACGAGCTGGACGTGGCGGCCATCGCCGCGTTGGAGGAGCAGGGCTTCACCACCATCGACGTCTTGGACATCGATCACATCACCGTCGGCGCCTACATGCGCAACACGCTGCGGGTCGATAAGAATCAGGTGCGCGAAGACGCCCTGTTCGACATCTACCGCGTCATGCGTCCGGGCGAGCCGCCGACGATTGAGGCGGCGGAGACCATGTTCCGCGGTCTGTTCTTCGATCCGGAGCGCTACGACCTCTCGGCCGTGGGCCGGGTGAAGATGAACATGCGCCTTGAAGAGGACGTCGCCGACGATATGCGCGTGCTCCGCAAGGAAGACGTGCTGCAGGTCCTGAAGGTCCTGGTGGGCCTGCGCGACGGCCGCGGCGAGATCGACGACATCGACAACCTGGGCAACCGCCGGGTGCGTTCGGTCGGCGAACTGCTGGAGAACCAGTACCGCGTCGGCCTGCTGCGGATGGAGCGAGCGATCAAGGAGCGCATGAGCTCTGTCGATATCGACACCGTCATGCCCCACGACCTGATCAACGCCAAGCCCGCGGCGGCGGCGGTGCGGGAGTTCTTCGGCTCCTCCCAGCTCAGCCAGTTCATGGACCAGACCAACCCCTTGTCCGAGATCACCCACAAGCGTCGCCTGTCGGCGCTCGGTCCGGGCGGTCTGACGCGGGAGCGGGCGGGCTTCGAAGTGCGCGACGTGCACCCGACCCACTATGGCCGCATCTGCCCGATCGAAACGCCGGAAGGCCCAAACATCGGCCTGATCAACAGCCTGGCCACCCATGCGCGGGTGAACAAGTACGGCTTCATCGAGAGCCCCTATCGCCGTGTGAACAACGGCGAGGCCCATGGCGAAGTCGTCTACATGTCGGCCATGGAGGAATCCAAGCACGTCATCGCCCAGGCCAATATCGCCATCGGCCCCAACGGGGAGGTGATGGACGATCTGGTTCAGGTGCGTATCAACGGCGACGTGACCCTGGCCCCTAAGGATCAGGTCGATTTCATGGACGTCAGCCCCAAGCAGGTGGTGTCGGTGGCCGCGGCCCTGATCCCCTTCCTGGAAAA